>ULLI01008312.1_pt1 | contig 19798 bp, 20 predicted proteins | sample 1951351 | NCBI WGS metagenome assembly ULLI01 (sample SAMEA4835520, study PRJEB28245) | human gut metagenome | biome: gut microbiome; material: fecal sample | place: Denmark | collected 2008 | reverse complement strand
TTGAAGGTAACTACTCAAGAAGAGTATAACTCACATAACACGACCCTCCTTAGTAAGGATGAAATGATGAAACTGCTTCTAAAAGTAGAATATGTCAGGGAGCAATTGAGACTCTTAAAAATTAAATTTTAGTCTGAAAAATGATTTAAGCTAAACCCTAATATGAATATATTGGTAACAGGAGCAAAAGGCTTTGTAGGAAAGAATCTAGTTGCTCAGTTGAAAAATATCAGAGATGGTAAAGCTAAGTTTTACGGCGACGTGTCTGTGTCTGAAATTTATGAGTTTGATATAGATTCAACATTAGAGGAATTGGATACATATTGCAAGAATGCGGATTTCGTATTCAATCTTGCAGGCGTAAACCGGCCTGTGGATGATGAGGACTTTATGAAGGGTAATTTCGGATTCGCATCGACATTGCTTGATGTTCTAAAAAAATATAAAAATACATGTCCAGTTATGCTTTCCAGCTCTATACAGGCGACATTGCAAGGCCGCTTTGGGGACAGTAAGTATGGAAGAAGCAAGAAAGCCGGAGAGGAATTATTCTTTCAATATTCTAAAGAAACAGGGGCCAGGGTCTTGGTTTATCGTTTCCCTAATCTTTTTGGGAAATGGTGTCGGCCGAACTATAACTCAGCAATAGCAACATTTTGTAACAACATCGCAAATGACTTGCCGATTCAAGTCAATGATAGAAGCACGCAACTCGAATTGCTTTATATCGATGATTTAGTAGATGAGATGATTGCGGCACTGAAGGGTGAAGAACATTACTGTGAATTTAATGGGTTGGATACTGTGCTTGACGAGAAAGGCCGTTATTGCACTGTCCCAATGGTCCATAAGATCACTTTAGGAGAAATCGTAGATCTTCTTTATATGTTCAAGTCGCAGCCGTCAACGCTGTTGATTCCCAGTATCCCAGAAAATTCTTTTGCTAAGAAACTATATTCAACCTATCTGTCATATCTCCCTAAGAATAAAATAGCATTCAGCCTTAAAATGAATGTAGATGACAGGGGCAGTTTTACGGAACTTATTAAAACTTTGGATAAAGGACAAGTAAGTGTTAATATCTCAAAACCGGGAATTACAAAAGGACAGCATTGGCACAACACTAAATGGGAGTTCTTTATCGTTGTATCTGGAAAGGGATTAATTCAACAGCGCAAGATAGGAACTGATGAAGTGCTCAATTTTGAAGTCTCCGGAGATAAGATAGAAGCGGTCCATATGCTTCCTGGATATACTCATAATATAATCAACCTTTCGAATACAGAAAATCTTGTTACTGTGATGTACTGTAATGAGTGCTTCGACCCGAATAAGCCGGATACCTATTTTGAACCGGTGAGTTGTAAATAGCGTATAAAAATGTGAATTATATGAGAGTTTTATATTTTGCATCGACCTCATTCTATTCTAAGCCAAATCCGTCGTTCCATCTGATGTTTGCAATGATAAGCGATTTGTTGAACGGTGGCCATGAAGTGTATTATGTGGGCAAGCAAAACATTGTATTGGACAAGCATATTCCGGATGAGTTTTTGAATCATCCTTTATTCCACTATCGTTTGGCAAAAGTAAAGCCGGTCCCCAAAAATAAATTTGCCAAGAGATACTTGAGTAATATCTGGTACACACTGAGTGTGAGGAAGTATATTAAAGAATTTATGCCGAAATGTGATGTTGTGTATATTCAGTCAGGGACAGGTATTCCATATTTTACAATTCTGGCCAAGCATTATGCAAAACATCAAAAAATACTTGTTAATGTTCAGGATATGTTTCCGGGCAGTAGTATAGCTAGTGGAGTAATGCCTCGAAAATATATGCAGAAGATTTTCTACAAGATACAGAAGATAGCATATAAACAAGCGGACAAGGTTGTTGGAATTTCAGAAGATATGCGGGATAAGTTATTGGAGCAAGGTGTCCCTTATGAAAAGACTGAGGTCATATTGAACTGGTTTGATGATAAAGCTGTTCACTTTGTAGACTGGGATAAAAACCGTTATGTGAAGAAAGTAGGGATGTCTAAAGATAAATTTTACGTGCAATATGCAGGTACAATGGGGTATGTCTTTGATTACAAAATGGTTCTTGAAGTTGCTGGGATGCTGAAGAAATATAAAGATATAGAATTTCAGATGATAGGCATGGGAAGTCAAAAGGATACTTTCGTCAAATCGGCAGAAGAGCAGGGCTTGGATAATATCAAATTCTATCCTTTAGAGGCGCAGGAGATGGTATCCGATGTTTACAGTGCTTGTTCAATATGCTATATTCCACTCAAGCATGGCGTTATTGGGAATTCGGTACCAAGTAAGGCTGGATTATTGATGGAATGTAAAAAAGCAATCGTAACGTCAGCGGATGCCGGCAGTAAGTATTTAAAAGAAATAAATCTCCATAAAATAGGTATAGCATGCGCTGACAATGATCCTAAGGCAGTCGCTGATGCAATTTTATATCTATATGAGCACCCGGCGGAATGTAGAGAAATGGGGGAGCGCGGATACATGTATGGACATGATAAGTATTCCCGTTCATACAACATGAAGAAATTTATAGAGTTGTTTCAGTCAATGTGCAATTAATGAAACGTCTTCTCGTATTAGCTGCAGGTTTGCTGCAAATACCAGTAATAAAAAAGGCTAAAGATCTAGGTTATTATGTTATCGCTGCCGACGGAGACTCTATGGCCCCCGGGCTGAAGTGTGCGGATAGGGCAGTAGTTGCAAATATTACTTCTGAAGAACTGATGCTGGAAATTGCCCGTAAGGAAAAGATTGACGGCATTATTCATCCTTGCTCTGAGGTTGCAATGAATGTGATGGGACGTATTAACGATGAACTTGGTCTTTGTGGTATCAGTCGTGAGACAGCACTCAAGGCAACAAATAAACATTTGATGCGTAAGGCCTTTGAAGAAGGCAATGCTCCCAGTCCGTGGTCCGAATGTTTTGAATTTGTGGACGATGCTTGGCAAATTTATGAGGAAACATTGACGCAAGACATGATCCTTAAACCTTCTCGTAATAGTGGTAGCCGTGGTATTTCCAAGATCTCTAAAGGTATGAAGAAAAGCGAATTTGAAATATTATTCGAAAGATCGAAGGCTGAAAGTCGTGATAATACGGTAATGTTGGAACAATTTGTTGAAGGGCCGGAGTTTAGTGTTGAGATTATCGTCTGGCAGAAAAGAATATATATTTTAGCCGTTACGGATAAAAAAACTACAGGAGCTCCATATTTTGTTGAGTTGGGGCATAATCAGCCGTCCTGTTATCCGGACTCTATAGTGGAAAAGATTAAACAAGCAGCATATCAAGGTGTAGTTGCTCTAAAATTAGATAATTGCGCAGCACATGCCGAAATTAAATTAAATGAGGGCAATGCTTATATTATGGAAGTCGGGGCCCGCCTTGGTGGTGATTTTATATCGACAGAACTTACTCGTCTTTCTACAGGCATTGATATGGTAGCAGCGGCTGTAAATGTAGCGTTGGGCGTAGAACCGGATTTAAGTTCCAAAGAGCCTAAATATGGTGTATGTATTCGTTATTTCTGCCCGACGCCGGGAAAGGTGGTAGGTATTGAAAATGAAAATTTCCTTAAAAAAGATCCGTCTGTCTATAACTACGAGATTTACCATAGAGAAGGAGATATGGTTCATGAAGTAAAATCAAGTCTTGACCGCAGCGGACATGTTATTGTGATAGAAGAGACTCCCATGCAGGCAATTAATCATGCGGAAGAGTTGATAAACACCGTTAAAATAAAAACAATACAAGGTTGCGGAATATAAACGGTATAGAATTAATAAAGCAATGTATAAACATTTTTTTAAACGTCTGTTTGACATCATCGGCGCACTGATTATTCTCCCGTTTGTGTTATTGGAAATAATCATCCTGGCACCATTTATCTGGCTTACCGATAGAGGACCTGTTTTTTACAATGCGTATCGTGCCGGTAAAAATTATAAACCTTTTAAAATGTTTAAATTGCGGTCAATGTATGTCAACTCGCCAGATTTAAAAAATCCTGACGGTTCGACTTGGAATAGTGACAATGACCCTCGCGTTACCCCTATTGGCCGTATTATGCGTATGACAAGCCTTGACGAATTCCCTCAATTCCTTAATGTACTTATGGGTGATATGAGTTTTGTGGGGCCAAGACCAAAGTTGTACCGTAAAGAAAATACCATTGAGAGTTATAGTGGGGACAAACGTAAAAGTTATAGTGTTAAGCCAGGCATAACAGGATATACACAGGCTTTTTTCCGCAACAGCATAACCCAGGATGAAAAATTCAAATGGGATGCTTATTATGCTGATAATGTTTCGCTATGGATGGATGTAAAGGTAATATTTCAAACAATATATAGTGTAGTGGCGCGGAAGAATATTAATACTATTACCAATCATAGTAAAAATTAATACGGTATGTCTTTAAAAGGGAAAAGATTATTGATTCTTGGTGGAACTTATTCTACATTTGATATGGTCAAATTGGCCAAATCTTTAGGTGTTTATGTTGTGGTCACAGATAGTTCTCCGGATAGTAGTATTACGAAAGAACTTGCGGATGAGGTTGCAACAGTAAGTACAAGTGATATTGAAAGTTTGGTAAGCCTTGTAAAAGAAAAAAACATAGACGGTGCGTTTTGCGGACCGAGCGAATTTAATATTGGTAACCTTGTTAAACTTTGTAAGGATGCTCACCTTCCATGCTATTGTACTCCAGAACAATGGGAACTATGCTCAAATAAAAAAACATTCAAAGAATATTGTATTAGAAATAATGTCCCAACGGCTCAGGAATATGTGTTTAAAGATTTTGAATGTGAAGGATTCGATAAGGATGTAGAATATCCTGTGATTGTAAAGCCTGTTGATGGCTGTAGCTCAAAGGGGATATCTATTTGCTATAATCGACAGGATGTTCTTAAAGCATATGATTACGCAATTAATAATTCTGCTTGTAAGCATGTTATTATCGAGCAATATCTTGATAATGGAGGATCTATTTTCAGTTTTAGATATATTCTCAATAATGGGGACTACTATCCCTATCTAACGTTCGATACGTATATCGTGGATCCGATAGAACGAAAATACCTAATAAGTGCATTTACATATATTCCCTCACGTTTAACGGACTTTTTCAAGGAGAACTTGGATGCCAATGTACGTAGAATGTTCGCTGATATGGGACTTAAGAATGGTGTTGCGTTTATACAGTCAATTCCGTATAAGGGGAAAATATATTGTCATGAAATGGGATATAGATTGAGCGGAGGGATGATATATAAAATCACAAAGCCGTTGATGAATATTAACGATATGGAAATGATGCTAAGGTATGCATTGGGAGAACCTCTTATTTCTGATATTGAAATTGAAAGAATAAAGCGTGTTAAATACGATCAATCCATAGCTCAGTTAATGATTCCGTTAAATTGTGGAACAATTAAATCTATAAATGGCTTGGAAGAAATTATGAAGATGGAGGGAGTTGATGATTTATTGCAGTATTATCATGTTGGAGATACGATTGAGCAAAAGCATATAGGAACACTGAATCAGCATTTTGGTCGATTCACATTACACGCAGACAGCCTCGAAGGGATTATAAAAATAGTTGAAGAGATACAGAAAATATTAGTGATAGAGAGTACGGAAGGCAAAAGCATGTATACAATGTTGTTTGATACGCACCGTTTAAAAAATTAAACTTCGCAATTTTAATGATGGAAATCTCGAGGAGGTTGTCAGAATATGCACAAGCACTCAGTATACATGATCTGTCATCAAATACTATTGAGCGGCTTCGGATGTTTATCGCAGACTATTATGCTGCAAGCCTTGCCGGATACAGAATCAATACAGAGTTCAACAGAATCGTCCACGGCGTCATAAAAGGAGAAGGAGGTGCCGAACAGGCATCGGTATTGCTTGACGAAAGAAAATATCCGTCATCTCAGGCCGCATTCATAAATGCTCTCTATGCCCATGGCGCCGATATGGATGACGGCAACAAAAAATCCGCTGGCCATATAGGTGCCCATGTCATTTCATCAGTACTTGCGCTGGCGGAATACGAAAAAAGCAGATGGAGTGATATAATTCCGGCAATAATTGTCGGATATGATTTCTTCAACAGAATAGCGGGAGCCTCCCAGCCGGACTTGTACAACAAAGGATTCCACTCTACGGGAGTTGCGGGTTCTCTTGCTAGCGCTGCGGCATGCGCCAAACTGCTTAAGCTGGAAGCTGCCGGCATTTACAATAGTGTGTCCATAGCTGCAGTCCAGTCCAGTGGCCTCATAATCATAGATGAGAGCGCTCAGCACTGCAAGCCTATAAACGCGGCCAACGCTGCCAGAACTGGAGTCCTGTCTGCCCTGATGGCCGTAAAGGGCCTAGAGGCGCCCATCAACCCTCTGGAAAGCCCGAAGGGCTGGTTCAACGCTTATGCGGGCGAAGTGGACAGGCATGTGCTGCTGGACAATCTCGGCAAAGTTTTTACCATAGATGAGAGCTACCTGAAACAATACCCCTCATGCCGACATACCCATGCCTGCATAGATGCGGCCAGGTCTATCCGTGAGGAATTTGTAGGTCTCGGATATACGTGCGGCGATATATCGGAAGTACAAGTGTGGGTCTATCCGAACGCAGTCCGGTCAGCAGGGAAGATTTCTCATCCCCAAACGTCCGGCGAGGCCAAGTTCTCAATTCACTACGCCGTGGCAAAGGCACTGCTTAACGGAAATTTCACACTGGATGATCTTAAGATAGAAGTTGATGACGCTGTAGGCCAGATTATCAACAGGACTGTGATAGCGGTTGATGAGTCGTTGGAAGACAGGATGTCAGGTATACGGGGGGCGAGGGTACGTGCAGTATTCAAGGACGGGACGGTAAAAGAAGTTACTGTCCCGGTACCAAAGGGTGAGGGGGACAGTTTCCTGGACTGGAATGATCTGGAAGATAAAATGATATCCTGTTCGTCGGGTATACTGTCAGTTGAAGAAGCCAGGGACATAGTCAGGCAGTGCCGTGAGATAAACGGGGACAGGACATACAAACCTATAAAAATCAAACATATATGAACAAAGGAATAAACCTGATCCTCGGGACGATGACTTTCGGGGAGCAGCTTTTCGAGAACGACGTGACCGACATCATGAGGTTCTACCTTGAGTCGGGTCATGACGAGATAGACACGGCGTACGTGTACAACAACGGCCGGAGTGAGGAACTCATAGGCCTCTGCCTCAGGCAGCTCGGGCCGGAAAGAGTGAGGATAGCTACCAAGGTTAACCCCCGCATCACGGGCCGCCTTGACGGGGATGCCGTCCGCATGCAGTTCCCGGAGTCCCTTCGCAGGATGGGGGTGGACAGGGTAGACACGCTGTACCTTCATTTCCCTGACAGGAACACACCCGTGGAATCTGCCCTGGAGGCGTGCGACGGGTTTTACCGCGAGGGTAAGTTCCGCGAACTGGGCCTGAGCAACTTCCCTGCGTGGCTGGTGTCCTACGTCTGCAATGTGAGCAAGGAGCGCGGCTGGGTCCTCCCCACGGTGTACGAGGGCCTGTACAATCCGCTGAGCCGCAACGCAGAGAGAGAACTCAACGAGTGCCTGAATGCCTACAGCATGCGGTTCAACGCCTACAACCCCCTGGCCGGCGGCCTCCTGACGGACAAGTACAGGAACTACGAGGACGCTCCCGTCTACGGCCGTTTCACAAATCGCCCCAACTATCTGGGCCGCTACTGGAAAAAGTCCTATTTCGACGGCATCGCCACAGTGAGGGAGGCCTGCGACAGAGAAGGGATAGGAATAACCGCCGCATCCTACCGCTGGCTGGCCTATCACTCGATGCTCAGCCCAGTCCGGGGTGACGGCCTGATCATGGGCTTCTCCAGACTGTCGCAGCTGCAGCAGAACATCACGGCAATAAACCAGGGTCCTCTTCCGGAAAGCGTCGTGGAGGCTTTCTCCAAGGCATGGGAGCTGTGCCGCAGCGATGCTCCTGAATACTTCACATACTACAAAGGCAAATAATCCGCAGCATGAACATAGAACATTTCGTATCGGAGCTTGCCGGGAACGGCCTTACGTTCTTCACCGGTGTCCCGGACTCATATCTCAACGGTCTGAACAACTTTCTGAAAGCCAATATACCTCCGGAGCGCAACATCATCACAGCCAACGAGGGCAACGCGATAGCCCTGGCATCAGGATACTATTTCGCCACAGGGAACATTCCTGTCGTATATATGCAGAACTCTGGCCTTGGCAATTGCGTCAACCCCCTGCTTTCCCTTGCCGACAGACATGTGTACTCGGTTCCCATGCTGCTGATAATCGGCTGGAGGGGCGAGCCCGGCACCAAGGACGGAGAGCGCGAGCAGCACGTCATGCAGGGCCTGGTCAGCGGCCGGATGCTGGATCTCATGGACATCCCCTGGAGAGTTCTATCTGAAGAGACGGCTGCAGGGGACATCGCGTACTTGACATCCCTGGCCAGGAAAAACAGCTCTCCCGCTGCCTTTCTGGTTCCCAGTGGCGTATTGACCGAGAAGAAAAAGAACCCTCGTGAGGGCGCATACCCGATGAGCCGCGAGGACGCGATATCCGTAATCCTTGACAATATACCCCGGGGCACAGTCTGCTGCGCGACGACAGGCCGTGCCACCCGTGAGCTGTACGCCCAACGTGATATCCGCGGGGAGTCGCATGCCTGCGATTTCCTGAATATCGGCTCGATGGGTCATGCCTCGTCAGTGGCCATGGGTATTGCCCTGTCCAGACCTGACAGGCACGTGGTGTGCCTGGACGGCGATGCCGCCGCGATAATGCACATGGGAGCCATGACATCAGTATCCAAACAGCACCTTCCCAATTTCCTCCACGTCGTCCTGAACAACGGAGCCCACGAGTCGGTAGGCGGCCAGCCCTCTGCCGGGCACCGGATAAGCTTCACGGAGATAGCGGAGGGCTGCGGATACTATACCGCCGGTCATCCGGTGGAGACCGCGCAGGAACTGGCGGCCGCCGTCAGGCAGTGCCTTGACTCCGGCCGTGCGTCATTCATCGATATCCGCATACACAGCGGTATCAGGCCGGATCTGTCCTCCATAGACATGTCCAGTCATGAAATGATAAACCTCCTCAAACATGAACTGAGCAAATAACATAAAAAGTGATAGAAATTATGGAAAAGACAAGAGAATTCCTCAGATCGATAGGTCTGCCGGGAGGGGATGCGTATGACCTTCCCACATCGAGCAAGAGATTCCCGGACGGAGCGCAGTACCGCTTTGAGGTCCCCGGCATCCAGGGCCCCAAGGTAATGGCCGCCCTTCTGGCCGAAATGGACCGCTACGGCATCAGCCTTCATCGCGTGACCCAGACCAAGGGTATCATGATGCTTACGGACAACGAAATCATCGAGATGGTCAGGCTTGCCGGGGAGGCTCAGACCGACCTCGTCCTGGCCATCGGTCCCAGGGCCACTACGGATACCAGCGCCTCCGTCCATACCGAGGAGGGCGTCAGGATGGGTTACCGCCTGCGCGGCCAGGAGCAGATAGTCAGGGCCATCGAGGATGTCAAGAGAGCTACCGCTTTCGGCTGTCATTCCTTTTTAGTGTATGACGAAGGATGCCTGTGGGTGCTGAACGAGATGAAAAAGGCCGGAGAACTGCCTCCCGAGACTCATTTCAAGGTATCAGCCCACGCCGGACACGGCAATCCGTGCTCTGCCAGACTGCTGGAGCTCATAGGCGCCAGTTCGATCAATCCCGTAAGGGACATCCAGTTGCAGATGCTGGCCGCCATGCGTCAGGCCGTCAGCATCCCCATCGACATTCATACCGAGAACCCCAAGTCCACCGGAGGCTTCATCCGCCACTACGAAGTGCCTGAGATGATCAGGGTGGCGGCCCCCATCTATCTGAAGACCGGAGGCTCCGTAGCAGCCACTCACAGCTGGGACAGCACCGAGCAGGATGCCAAGAAGAGGGCCAAGCAGGTGTCCCTGGTCAAGAGGATGATTGACTGCTACTATCCCGAGGCCATAGTGTCACCCAAAGGCTCCATCCGCTGACAATGAGACATCACAGGTACAACCCGGACTTCCGGTTCGTCGTGGAACCCGAGGAGTTTAACAAGTATTCCGACAAGGAACTGCTTCAGTACTGCCTCGGCGCAACAATGTATATGCCCGGCACGAAGGACTTCTCCTACAAGATACTGAACAGGGAGCTGCCTGGTCTGACATCCATGGTCTTCTGCTTCGAGGACGCCTGCCCGGAGGAACTCGTCCCCGAGGCGGAGCGCAACGTCCTGCATCTGCTGGACGTGCTCAGCTCGGCCCTGGACAGCGGAGCCCTCACCTATGACGACCTTCCGCTTATCTTCTGCAGGGTCCGCAGCCAGGAGCAGTTCGAGCACTTCGCCGAACAGCTGACACCAAGCCGCATCAGGCCGCTTACGGGATTCAACTTCCCGAAGTTCAACGCCCACAACGCCGAAGTATATCTCTATTTCCTGAGCAAGCTCAACGACCGCTTCGGCGAGACCATCTACGGAATGCCCATCATCGAGGACCCGGAGGTGGCTTACCGCGAGACGAGAACGGGCGAGCTGGTGGGCATAAAGAAGATCCTGGACAAATACAAGGACATCATACTTCAGGTCAGGGTGGGCGCTACGGACTTCTCCTCCTGCTTCGGTGTCAGGCGCGGAGTGGACTACTCCATATATGACATCATGACCGTGCGCGAGATACTGGCCGACATAGTGAACATCTTCGGACGCTCCAACGACTACGTCATATCGGGGCCTGTATGGGAATATTTCCGTGCCAGCAAGCGCATGATGTTCGAGAGCCTTCCTTCGGACCACATCGAGGACTGCCTGCTCAAGCGCATCCCCATCGTCAACCATGAGATAGACGGCCTTCTCCGTGAGGTCATCCTGGACAAGGCCAACGGCTTTGTCGGCAGGACGGTCATCCATCCCTCGCATATCAAGTACGTCAACGCTCTCCAGGCCGTTACCAGGGAGGAGTACACCGATGCGGTAAATATCCTTAAAAATGACCGGGGCGGGGTGTTCAAGGGCGAGAGCGGGAACAAGATGAACGAGGTCAAACCGCACACCAACTGGGCAAGGAAGATTTACATGCGCTCCCGTGCATACGGTGTGATCGAGAACGAGAATGACTACATAAAACTGTTTTCAGTAGAATGACTACAATAATCACACCCATAGACAACGTGACAGCAGAAGGGCTTCAGGTCGGTGACCGTATCCTGATTTCCGGCAGGATATACTGCGGCCGTGACGCAGTGCTGCCCAGGATATGCCGGCTTATCGAGACAGGAGAGCTGGACCGCTGCGGCATTGACCTGCGCGGAGCGGTTATATTCCACACCGCAGTGAGCCCGGCGGGAGTCGGACCCACATCCAGCAACAAACTGGAGATAGAGCAGAGCTTCGGCCCTCTTTCCAGAGCCGGTGTCAGGCTGCATCTTGGAAAAGGGAAAATCAGTGACAGCACGGTCCGTATCCTTGAGGAGAATAACTCAGTATATGCCGTGATACCTCCAGTCACGGCCCTACTGGAGAACAATACACTGGAAAGGAGGCTGGTAGCCTTCCCCGAGCTCGGCATGGAGGCATTTTACGAACTGACAGTGAGGGAATATCCGGCAATCATCGCTGCTGCTCACGGTGCGAGCATATACTAATTAAACATTCAGTAATGGAATACGATAAGACAATTGTCGACAGAATCTGCGACACCGTCGTAAGGGCCGGATCGACATTTCTTCCTGACAAGAAGAACGCCTACAGGCTGGCCATCGGCAGGGAAACAAATGTTCAGGCGAAGTGGGTAATGAGTACGGTTCTTGAGAATGCCGTGATTGCTGAGAGGAACCGCTGTCCTCTGTGCGACGATACCGGCATTCCACATGTACTGGTGGAGGTCGGTCCTGATGCCGTACTGACAGGCCGCACCCTTGAGTCAATAAAGGAGGGAATCCGTCATGGCCTGAGGCAGCTTCCCGGCCGGCCCATGGCCGTAAAGGGGAACGACATCCAGCGGATAGCCCAGTCCGAGGGGCTGTATGAGGATTCGGGAATGCTGGAGCCAGCCCCAATACTGATAAGGAATACGGAAGACAGCGTCTTGAGGGTGCACATCCTCATGTTCGGAGGCGGTCCTGCCATCAGGGCTCATACACACCGTGTTTTCCACAAGCACAAGGTGGAAACTGTTGTGGACCAGATAGTGGAATGGGCCCGTGAGTCCACAGCTCAGCTGGGCTGTACTCCCTCTACACTTGCAGTAGGCGTAGGACGCTCGCATTACGAAGCGGCATCCCTTATGCTCCAGGCCCTGGTAGACGGAACCTATGACATACAGTCGGACCTTGAGCAGGAGATAACCAGACGCGTCAACGAGTCCCACGTCGGTGCCCTCGGACTCGGCGGGGACACGACTGTCCTGGCGACATTCATGAAAGTAGGTCCCCAGAGGGCCAGCGGTGTCAGGATTGTGTGCATGAGGCCCTGCTGCTGTTTCGAGCCTAGAATAGCGAGCTGCATATTGTAAAAAGATAACAATAAATTTGTTTAGAAATTTTTACAGAAGAGACCTGTGTTTAAGAATATGTGTGGTCTTGGACCGTTTGATAGAGAACAACAATAAATAATCACTGAGATATGACTAAAAATATTCCATTTTCACCTCCAGATATGTCAGAACTTGAAGTAGCAATGGTCTCTGACGCACTTCTTTCAGGGTGGATTACCACCGGCCCTAAAACAAAAGAATTTGAGCATCTTATTTCTTTATGCTGTGGCACCGCTAAAACGGCATGCCTTAGTTCCGCTACGGCGTGCATGGAGATGGCACTGAGGGTGCTGGGCATCGGGCCGGGAGATGAGGTGATCGTGCCGGCTTATACCTACACGGCTACGGCCAGTTCGGTGTGCCATGTGGGGGCGAGGCCGGTGATGGTGGACTGTGCTCCGGGCAGTTATGAGATGGACTATGCCAGGGTGGCGGACGCGATAACTGAGAGAACCAAGGCGGTAATGCCGGTGGATCTTGGCGGAGTGGTCTGTGACTACGACAGGATATATGAGGCGGTCGAGTCTAAAAAGGCACTCTTCAGACCGGCGAGTGATATCCAGAAGGCATACGGAAGGCCGGCGGTGATAGCTGATGCGGCCCATGCTTTTGGGGCCAGGCGTCACGGGAAGATGTGCGGCTCGATAGCGGACTTTACCTCGTTCTCGTTCCATGCGGTGAAGAATCTGACTACGGCTGAGGGCGGGGCGCTGACGTGGCGCTCCCATGAAGGTCTGGACGACGACGCGGTCTACAAGCAGATTCAGTTGCTGTCGCTGCACGGTCAGAGCAAGGATGCGCTGGCCAAGACTCAGCTAGGTGCCTGGGAGTACGACATCGTCGCGCCGTACTACAAGTGCAATATGACGGACATCATGGCCGGCATCGGGCTGGCTCAGCTCAAGAGGTATCCGGAGCTGCTGCACCGCCGCCGTCAGATTATCGAGGCGTATGATGACAGGCTGAAGGATTACGATGTGGAGGTGCTGAACCACTTCGGCCCTGACCACTCGTCCTCCGGTCACCTGTATCTAGTGCGTCTTCTCGGCAAGGACGTGGACTACCGCAACGATGTGATAGTCAGGATGGCCGAGCGCGGCATAGCCTGCAATGTGCACTATAAGCCGTTGCCGATGATGACGGCCTACAAGGCTCTCGGCTACGACATCAAGGACTTTCCCAACGCCTACGACCAATACCGCTGCGAGGTGACTCTCCCGCTGCACACCCATCTGAGCGATGAGGACGTGCAGTACGTCATGGACAATTTTACTGACATCATTTCAGACCTGAAAAAGAAGTGAAACGCTCTTCAGAGCAGTACTACCGCGACGTAGTGATGCAGGACAAGCTCCGCATCAAACTCGAGTACATTGCCGACCATTCTTTCATCAAAGACCTTAAAATCATCTTCATGACTTTTAAGTCCGTTGTGACAGAATAGTCTGGAGATATTGCAGGAATCCCTCAATGAGTGATGGTTTTCGAAAAAACCATCACTCATTGAGGGATTTTTCTATTTCGGTGTTCTAATTATTGAATAAGCATATCTTCTCGAGTAATTCCTTGTCCTGCCAGTAATCAATTATCTTCTTATGCTGCAGCCTTCCCACTATGACTGAGGGATGAGTCCCGAACCTTGCAGCATATATCTTAATCGCTTCAGATGAGTAATCTCTATTTAGTATAATCTCTTTTTCTTCATTAGCACTCAGCAATATGGCAGCAGCAAAGTCATCAGCTTCAGCTTCTTTGCTCTTTTGCAAGTCTCCGTATTCTATATCTTCTAAAAATATATCCTTTCTGCCATGTAACAGGATATGCCCTATTTCATGGAAGAAGGAAAACCAGAATATGTCATAACGTTTATGCCTTCCTGACAATTGTATACAGGGTACTCCGTTTATCCATCGGGTGGATCCGCTGATTGGTGCTTTAGGAAGGCATGGGGTATAACTGAGCTTCACACCGCATGACAGACAGAGGGTCCGCAATTGTTGAACAGCGTCTTTAGGGCATTCTGTCATTAAATTCTTCATTTCAGGAATTATGGCCCTAAGTTTTTTATCTTCAAAATCAGTTTGAACTGTCATTTCGCTTGCCTGTAATTCTCCTTTACGAAGCCATGCGGATATTGCGTATGGCTCACGTATTGTCGCTAAGGATATGCGGAATGCAACTTTCAGTTGCTGATTGATGTAGTAGTTTTCCCAGGCTTTAGGTGTGCTGACACCAAAAAACGAAAGGATTGTCTCAACCTTTTCGTTGTTAGTCTTGCAGGCAGGAATCCATCCCTTTTGGGTCATGGCAGCTAATGGGAACTTTTTAGCCCACTCATAAAAAGAAGCCATTTGCTTATTTTTCTTATTTCTCGCTTCACATTCATCATATTCACGCTGAAGATTCATCCAGAAATGTGCTGGAATATTTGTCACATTCTCAAATGCAATGGACATATCGGAGGTGATTGAACTGTTCCCTTTTATGACCGCGATAATAGTTTTTTCGGGCTTGGAAGTACGTATGGCAAATTCCTTAATGGACATACCCATTTCAGTGAGTTTCTCTGCCAATGTTTCTCCAGGATGTGAAACCGTTGTCGGATGATATTTATTGATTGTCTCCATAATAAATTACTGATGATAATCCACTATTTCTATTATTTCTACTCCTTTTATTTCTATCCACAAATACTTGCCGTCCTTATCTTCCGGAATAGGATTTTCGTGTGGCGTGAAGATTAAGCGGTATGGTTGGTCCAAATCACAAGCCCACTGTCCCTTTCTATTACCGGTTAATTCGTGGTAATGACCAGGCAGATATCTAACATCGTCCAGTGTTGCGGCAGCCCTTAATTGATCTAATCTGAGTTTATATAGTCTTGCCCGATTATCTCCCATGGCCTTTACGCATTTTTTGTCATCATTAGCCTGCGCCTCAAGTTTTCTACTGCCAAAAGTTATGTTCACGAGTTTTTGTTTTAAATTACAAAAAGTGTAAATTATTTTATGCAAAAATACATATTATATTTTAATTAACAAAAAATGTAATTCAAAATTGTAGAGTTAGGCGTGCGGAAATTTCATCCAGGTGTAAATCCGCATGGGGAAAAGGATGATTTTTATTTTCCGCCGGAATGATTAACTTTGCCTTGACAAATCAGAGGAGGAATGCTTATGCTGAAATATCCTATAGGAGTACAGACATTCGAGGAGATCCGCACGGGCGGATATGTGTATGTGGATAAGACGGAGCACGTGTACCGTCTGGCCGATGGGGGAAAGTATTATTTTCTGAGCCGTCCGCGAAGGTTCGGGAAAAGTCTGCTGTTGTCTACGATACAGGCTTATTTTGAAGGGAAGAAAGACTTGTTCGAGGGACTGGCTATAGCCGGATTGGAAAAAGAGTGGGCAGCGTATCCGGTCTTACGGATGGATCTTGGGGGTGCTTCTTATAAGACCAGGATAGACCTTGATACGAGACTTGCTCAGGTGTTCGCGGAATTGGAAGGGTTCTATGGCATAAATACAGTGTACCAGACGCCGGCAGCCAGATTTTCGGAGATAATAAAGGCTGCCGCGTGCAGGACTGGCAGAAGTGTAGTGATATTGGTCGACGAATATGATAAACCGATAATAGATAGTCTTGAAAATGAGGAGCTACGTGAATATTTCCGCTCTACGCTGCAAGGAGTCTACAGCGTAATCAAGACTCAGGATGACAAGATCCGTTTCGGTTTGCTGACCGGTGTCACGAAGATCGGTAAACTCAGTGTGTTCAGCGGACTCAACAACTTGAAGGACATATCGATGCTGCCTGCATATTCCGATATATGCGGTATTACTGAGCGGGAACTGGTCTCACAGTTGTCTGCCGGAGTGTCTGAGATGGCTGCTGCCAACAACCTGACGGACGGAGAATGCCTCGAAAGGCTGAAGGATATGTATGACGGATATCATTTCTGCGCGTCCGGAGAGGGTGTCTATAATCCGTTCAGTCTACTCAATGCCCTTCAGGATAAGGACTTCAATGACTACTGGTTCGAGACCGGTACACCGTCCTTTTTAGTCAGTCTGATAAAGAATACATCCTATGACATTTCATCCCTTCAAGGCGAGGAGGTGGATTCGTCCCTGCTGGTCAGCGTAAACGCAGCTTTCGCCAATCCGATACCGCTGTTGTATCAGAGCGGATACCTGACTATCACAGGATATGACAGGGAGGTGGGACTGTATCGTCTGGATTTTCCTAACAGGGAGGTCAAAAACGGTTTTCTTTCTTTCGTCCTGCAGTACAGTACATCATCTACAGTTTCTGGCAAGACATTGATTGCCAGACTTCACCGCGCAGTGCGCGATGGCAGGCCGGAGGATATGATGAAGGAGCTGGAAGCATTCTTTGCCCGTAAGAACTATCAGATCCAGGCTGACGAAGAGAAGGACTTTCAATATGCGGTATCCACTATCTTCGAACTGCTTAGTGAGGATGTGCAGACAGAAAGGCAGACCAGCAACGGTAGGATAGATGTGTTAATGCAGACGGACAGGTTTGTCTATATATTGGAAATCAAGGTGAATGAAAGTGCTGACGCTGCTTTGAGGCAGATAGAGGAGAAAGGCTATGCACGTCCGTTTGTCAATGACGGACGCAGGATATTCTGTATCGGAGTATGTTTTTCTACTCTTACCCGCCGTATTGAGGAATGGAAAGTAGATAAGGAATTAAAATAAAATGCCATATGAACATCTCAGTAATTCTAAGGCGGGCGGCAGCCGCAGCGATGGTGCTGGCCTGCACGTTTTTTTCAGACCTTAATGCCTGTACGGGCATTTCTTTCACGGCCAAGGACGGCAGTTTCGTGCTGGCCAGGACGGCGGAGTGGGGCGGTTCGGACCTGCACAGCCGCTATGTCGTCGTCCCGAGGGGATACAGGCATGTGTCCCTGACGGCAGATGGCGGCAATGGTCTGATATTCACGGGAAAGTACGGATATGTGGGGGTGGCGGCCAATATGGACCAGTTTGTGCTGGAGGGGCTCAATGAAAAGGGGCTGTCCGCCGGACTTTTCTTCTTCCCCGGTTACGGCCAGTATCCTGAGTACGATTCTACCGAAGTGAGCCGTACTGTTCCCGACATGCAGGTGGTGAGCTGGATACTCTCCGGATTCTCCACCGTACAGGAGGTGATTGACCATTTTGACGAGATAATAGTGACCATGCTCTATCCTCAGTCCGGCACTTCGCACTGGAGGGTGGGGGACCCGTCCGGAAGGCAGATTGTCATCGAGATAACCGGCGGAAAGACGCATATCTACGAGAATACGGTAGGGGTGCTGACCAATTCCCCCGATTTCCCCTGGCATGTTACCAATCTGAACAACTATGTCAATCTGGCTTTCGGAGAGGCTGACGGCAATGCCTTTTCGGCTTATCCGCAGGTACGCCGCTTCGGAGCCGGCACCGGCATGATGGGAATCCCCGGGGACGTGACTCCTCCTTCGCGGTTTGTACGTGCCGCCTACTATCAGGCCACCGCACCGCAGTACCCCACAGGAGAGGAGACGGTAATGTCCTGTTTCCTGATTCTGAACAATTTCGACATACCGATAGGGGTGGAGCGTCAGAAAGGGCAGGAGCCGACAGACATTCCCGGTGCCACACAGTTTACGACGGCGGCCGATACCAAAGGGCTGAAAATGTACTGGCGCACCTGCTGGAACAGCACCATCCGCTGCATCGACCTGAATGACATCGATTTCTCCAAGGTGAAATACACCGTCGAGCCTCTGGATAAAGTGCGCCGGCAGAGTGTCGAGATGATCACTGTCCGATAAATTCGCACAAAGCAGTGTACAGCCTCTGTACGGGGAGTCCTACGATGTTGAAGTAGGAGCCGCGTATGGAGGTTATCCCTATGTAGCCTATCCATTCCTGGATGCCGTAGCTGCCGGCCTTGTCGAAGGGACGCCAGCGGTCGATGTAGTAGGATATCTCCTCTTCAGCAAGGGCTTTGAATTCCACTTCGGAGGTGCAGGAAAATACGTGCCGCCGGGTATTGTCGCGCAGGCAGACGCCGGTGACCACGCGGTGAGTACGGCCCGAGAGCTCCCGGAGCATCCTGGCTGCGTCCTCCCTGTCCGAGGGCTTGCCGAGGATGTCTTCCCCGCAGATGACTACGGTGTCGGCGGTGATGAGGATCTCGTCCGGCTCTAAGGGACGGTGGAATCCCTCCGACTTGGATACTGCGAGGGCGGCCGGCACCTCATCCGGCATGAGGGTGGGGGAATAGGTTTCCGGAGCACCGGGGGTGGCCTCTACGGTAAATTCCAGGCCGAGACCTGCGAGGAGTTCCCTTCTGCGGGGAGAGGCCGAGCCGAGCACCAAGCGGCGGCCTTTCAGGGCTTCGTGAAGCAGCATGGCGGTATGTGTCAAAAGGTTTTGGCGAAAACGTCTGTATCCAGGTACCAGTCCTCGTGGACTTTCAGAACCTGTTCTATGAGGTCCCGTACAAATGCCTTGCCGCCCGGACGCAGGGATACGTAGTCGCACACGTCCTTGACCTCGGGCACGGCGTCGGCGGGTGCAACGGCTAATCCGGCCATTCTCAGCACCGGGATGTCGGGCATGTCATCCCCGGCGAAAGCCACCTCCTCCGGCTTGAGGCCGTGGCGGGAGCAGAAGTCGAGGAAGTCGGGCACCTTGTCCCGGGATTTCTGGTAGATGTCCTCTTCCTTTACTCCCAATCCCTTGAACCGGTGTACTATGCTCTGTGAGACTCCGCCGGTGATGATGGCTACCGGATAACCTTTCATGGAGCACATTCTCAGGGCAAATCCGTCCTTGGAGTCAAATGTTCTGAGCAGGTCTCCGTCAGGGGTGGAGAGAATCGAACCGTCGGTCAGCACTCCGTCCACGTCGAAGGCGAAGGCGCGGATGGAGTGGAGCTTCACTTTATAGTTGTAGTTGGGCATTGTCTATTGTTCTTCAGTTGTTTGTTCCGGATGGTACTTTTTCAGGATCTTATCGGTGAATAGGCGGTATATCTCCTCCTGTTCTTTCAGTCCCATGTCATGCAGCAGTCCGATATGTTTGCGGATAGTCTCCATGTCACCTCTGCGGGCTG
>ULLI01006927.1_pt1 | contig 19808 bp, 15 predicted proteins | sample 1951351 | NCBI WGS metagenome assembly ULLI01 (sample SAMEA4835520, study PRJEB28245) | human gut metagenome | biome: gut microbiome; material: fecal sample | place: Denmark | collected 2008 | reverse complement strand
CGTTATCTCTCTCAGTCTTTTCAATGAACTACCGTTTTTTCTCAAACGGGCTGCAAATATATGGGCGTTTTTTTAAACCACCAAATTTTTCTGCAAAAATTTTTGAAAAAATTTTGAAAATATTTTTCATATTTTCGCTAATCAACTTATTATCAGAAGAATTACTTTTTAAAAAATTTTCATAGATTTGTACGAATTTTTGAGACAGTCATGAAAAAAAGAATTACTCTCATCATTCTGCTCTCCTCCATGAGCAGCCTCATGTCCTTCGGGCAGACATTCGAACTCGGCGCATACGGGATACTCCCGGGCGCCGGAAACCTTTCCGGAAAAATAGCCTCGGCCCTCGACATTATCCGCAAGCAATGCAGGGAAGGCGACTCCGTCACATTGAGGCTCATGCCCGGGCGATACGATTTCCACCCGGACGAAGCCCTGCAGCGCACCTATTATATATCAAATCATGACCAGACCGGCTCCCAGGCCATAGGAATTGCCCTTGAAGGATGGGACAACCTTACCCTGGACGGACGCGGGGCCGAGCTGGTTTTCCATGGCGTCATGATTCCGCTGGCCGTCACGGACTCCAGGGGCTGTACCGTAAAAAACCTGTCCATAGACTTTGAGAACCCGCAGATCGCCCAGGTCCGCATAGTAGAGAACAGAGGCGACGGAGGCATTGTATTCAAGCCGGAAAGCTGGGTCAGGTACCGGATTGCCAAGGACTCAGTGCTGGAGACATACGGGGAGGGCTGGGTTCTGAGACCGTCCACCGGCATTGCCTTCGAGCCGGAGACGCGGCACATCCTGTGGAACACAGGTGACATTTTCTACGACACGAAAGGTGTAAGGGAAACAGAAGACGGTCTGCTGGCACCCCGCTGGCAGGACAGCCGTCTTGTTCCGGGGACCGTAGTGGCCATGCGCACATGGTACCGGCCCGCTCCCGGCATATTCCTGTACGGCAATACCGGCACCACTCTGAAGGATGTCAGGGTACATTACTCATTCGGCATGGGACTGATCGCCCAGTTCTGCGACGGGATCACTCTCGACGGATTCAGCGTATGCCTCAAGGGGGAAGACGACCCGAGATATTTCACCACACAGGCCGACGCGACCCATTTCTCCCAGTGCAAGGGTGTGATACACTCCTCGGGAGGGCTATATGAGGGGATGATGGACGATGCCGTCAATGTTCACGGAATCTACCTTAAGATAACAGGCAGGACAGGGGAACGCACGGTCACCGCCAGATTCATGCACGACCAGGCCTGGGGATTCAGATGGGGAGAGGCCGGTGACTCGGTCAGGACAATAGACGCAGACGTAATGGAATATACCGGCACTCCGCTGCACATCGAATCCATAAGCCCCGACGAAAGCTGTCACGGACAGAAGGAGCTGACCATCACGTTCAGAGAGCCGCTGGATACCGGCATCTTCCACAAAAACCTGGGACTGGAGAATCTCAGCCGCACCCCAGAGGTAGTGTTCTCCGACAATACGGTCCGGAACAACAGGGCCAGAGGCGCCCTCTTCAGTTCCCCGCGCAGGACCGTAGTGGAGAACAACGTCTTCGACCACACCTCCGGCACAGCAATCCTGCTATGCGGAGACTGCAACGGCTGGTACGAGTCCGGAGCCTGCAGGGACGTGCTCATACGCGGCAACCGCTTCATCAATGCCCTCACCAGCATGTACCAGTTCACTATGGCGGTCATCTCCATCTACCCTGAGATCCCCGACCTGGAAATGCAGACCGGGTACTTCCACGGCGGCACCCCTGGTGCAGTCACCATCACCGGCAACACCTTCGAGACATTCGACATGCCCATACTTTACGCGAAATCCATAGACGGTCTGATTTTCAAAGACAACAACATCATCGTAAACGACAGTTACAGGCCATTCCACAAAAACCGGAACAGATTTCTGCTCGAAAGGACAGACAATGTCGGGATATCTTATTAAATTTGCTATCTTAGAACCCAAACCTTCCTGATACTTATGAATGAAGAAAAGAAAAAAGTAACGCTTCCCGAGAACGCTTTCCGGGAGCTGAAGCCCGGTGAGAAGTACCAGCCTCTTCTCAATCCGGACAAAGTCTATCCAGAGGTCACCGTATGGTCCGTGACAATCGGACTTGTGATGACCATCATCTTCTCCGCCGCAGCCGCCTTCCTCGGCCTGAAGGTAGGACAGGTCTTCGAGGCCGCCATACCTATATCAATAATAGCGGTCGGACTCTCCAGCGCATTCAAGCGTAAGAACGCCTTGGGCGAGAATGTCATCATCCAGTCCATCGGAGCCTGCTCCGGCGTAATCGTGGCAGGAGCCATCTTCACCCTCCCCGCCCTGTACATCCTGCAGGACAGATACCCGGAACTGACTGTGGATTTCTCCAAGATATTCCTCAGTTCCCTCATCGGAGGCGTCCTCGGCATCCTGCTGCTCATTCCTTTCCGCAAATACTTCGTAAAGGAGCAGCACGGCAAATACCCCTTCCCCGAGGCCACTGCCACCACACAGGTGCTCGTCAGCGGCGAATCCGGCGGAAAAGGGGCCAAAACCCTGCTGATCAGCGGTCTGATCGGAGGACTCTACGACTTCATCGTCTCCACCTTCGGCTGGTGGTCCGAGGTGTTCACCTCCAGGGTGCTGCCGTGGGGCGAGCAGGTGGCGACCAACGCCAAGCTCCTGTTCAAGGTCAATGTGGGAGCGGCTGTCCTCGGCCTCGGCTACATCATCGGCCTCAAGTATTCCTTTATCATATGCTGCGGTTCGTTCCTGGTATGGTTCATCATCATTCCGCTGATGAATCTCATCTTCGGGGACAGCGTAGTGGACCTGATGGGCTCCGGCCTGACAGCCACCGTCGGCTCCATGTCGCCTGAGGAGATATTCACCAATTACGCCCGCCACATAGGCATCGGAGGCATCGCCACCGCAGGTATCATCGGCATCATCAAGTCCGCCGGCATCATCAAGTCCGCCCTCGGTCTGGCAGGCAAGGAGTTCCGTGGCAAAAAAGACGGTGCCGGAGCTCAGGAGGCACGTACCCAGAGAGACCTCTCCATGAAGATTATCATCATCGGTCTGGTCATTACCCTGGCCCTGATGTTCGTATTCTTCTATTTCGGAGTGCTGGACAACCTCTGGCACGCAGTGATAGCCCTGCTTGTAGTAGCCGTCATAGCATTCCTGTTCACCACCGTGGCTGCAAACGCCATTGCCATCGTCGGCACCAACCCTGTCAGCGGCATGACCCTGATGACCCTCATACTGGCCTCCATCATCCTCGTGGCCGCAGGCCTCAAAGGCACTTCCGGCATGGCCGCAGCCCTCATCATCGGAGGCGTGGTCTGCACCGCCCTTTCCATGGCCGGAGGCTTTATCACCGACCTCAAGATCGGTTACTGGATAGGCACCACCCCGCGCAAGCAGGAGGGATGGAAATTCTTAGGGACAATAGTGGCAGCCGCCACCGTAGCAGGAGTAATGATGATCCTCAACGACACCTTCGGATTCACCGGTGAGGGAGCCCTCGTAGCACCTCAGGCCAATGCCATGGCCGCAGTCATCGAGCCCCTGATGCTCGGAGGCAGCGCACCCTGGCTGATGTACGGCATAGGAGCGGCGATAGCCATCATCCTGACCCTGTTCAAGGTCCCTGCCCTGCCATTTGCCCTCGGCATGTTCATTCCCATCGAGCTCAACCTTCCCCTTATGATAGGAGGAGCCGTCGCATGGTACGTAGGCTCCCGCAGCAAGGACAAGGCTGTCAATGAGGCCCGTAAGGAGAAAGGGACCCTCGTGGCATCCGGATTCATCGCCGGCGGAGCCCTCATGGGCGTAGTCTCGGCAATCATGCGTTTTGCGGACGTCAACCTGGTCAACACCGCATGGCAGTCCTCCACACCAGCCGTATGGGTTGCCCTTGGAGTATACATCCTGCTGATAGCCTATATGATATGGGCCTGCAAGAAAACAGACGTCGCTGAGGACAAATAATGATGCTGAGCGACAGTAATTTCCCCATCGCACTGCTCCTGACCCTGATTGCGGGACTTTCCACCGGACTGGGCGGCGTAATCGTGCTCTTCACCCGTAAGTTCAGCACGAAGACCCTCTCCTTTGCCCTCGGATTCTCGGCCGGAGTGATGCTGTTCATTTCCCTGACGGAGCTGTTTACCGAGGCCTGTTCAAGCCTCGGCTCCGCCTTCGGGGACAAGACCGGAATGCTGTACACCGTGCTTGCATTCTTCTCGGGGATAGCACTCATCGCCCTCATAGACAACGTCATTCCCTCAAACGACAACCCTCACGAATATTCCGCCGCCCCCACCCCGGAGGGATGTCTGCCGGAAGCAGACAGTTCGAGGCTCATGCGCCTGGGACTTTTCTCCGTGATAGCCATTGCCATACACAATTTCCCCGAAGGCATGGCCACCTTCGTAAGCGCGATGGAGAATCCCCAGACCGGCATTTCCATAGCCGCGGCAGTTGCCATTCACAACATCCCTGAAGGCATAATGGTGGCGATACCCATATACTATGCCACGAAGAAGAAGGGCAAGGCCGTCGGAAACGCATTCCTGTCGGGTCTTGCCGAGCCTCTCGGGGGTGTCATCGGCTACCTGCTGCTCTCGAACATATTCGACAAGTCCCTGAACGGAGTCGTACTTGCCGCAGTGGCAGGTATCATGACCTACATTGCATTAGACGAACTTCTCCCGTCCGCCGAGAGGTTCGGGCATCACCACCTGTCCATCATCGGTGTCATAGCCGGCATGGCGGTAATGGCGGCAAGCATTATTTTGATTTAAACACTAAAACCAAATTGATATGGAAAAGATTGTTGACAGATTCCTGAGGTACGTGGCTTTCGACACCACTTCGAATCCGGACTCGCAGAGCCAGCCCAGTACCAACAAGCAGTTCGCCCTCCTGGAGCAGCTCCGCAAGGAACTCGTTGCCATGGGGCTGGAGAATGTCGAGCTGGACAAATACGGTTACCTGATGGCCTCCATTCCCTCAAATATAGAGGAAGATGTGCCCGCCATAGGCTTCGTCGCACATGTGGACACCTCCCCCGATGCCCCCGGCAGCGGCATCAAGCCCCGCTTCGTCGAGAACTACGACGGCAAGCCCATTGTGCTCAATGAACTTAAAGGCATGGAGCTCAACCCGGAGGAATTCCCGGAGCTGAAGGACTACGTGGGACAGACCCTGATCACCACCGACGGCAATACCCTGCTCGGAGCAGATGACAAGGCCGGAGTGGCCGAGATCATGGCTGCAGCCGAGTACATCATGGAGCATCCCGAATTCAGGCACGGCCCTATCAGGATAGGCTTCACTCCCGATGAGGAAATAGGCCGCGGAGTAGACCATTTCGATGTGGCCAGGTTCGGGGCCAAATACGCCTACACCATGGACGGCGGGGCTATCGGAGAGCTGGAGTACGAGAACTTCAACGCCGCCTCCGCCAAGCTGCACATCCAGGGCCGCAACATCCATCCCGGCTACGCCAAGAACAAGATGCTCAATGCCATCCTCATAGCCTCTGAGCTCAACGACATGCTCCCGGTATGGCAGAGACCCGAATATACTGACGGATACGAAGGCTTCATCCACATCACCAAGTTCTCCGGAGTAGTCGAAGAGGCTGAGATCCAGTACATCATACGCGACCACGACTTCGAACTCTTCGAGCGCAAGAAGAAGATGATTCAGGAATGCGCCGACTTCATCAACGGCAAATACGGTGCAGGCGTCGTGACTGTGGACATCAAGGACCAGTACTACAACATGAGAAAAGAAGTGGAGCCCCACTACCACATCATCGAGAAAGCCGTCAAGGCCATGGAGGATGCCGGAGTGAAACCCAACATCCGCCCTATCCGCGGCGGTACAGACGGAGCCAGACTCTCGTTCATGGGACTGCCCTGCCCCAATATTTTCGCCGGCGGGCACAACTTCCACGGCAAATACGAGTACCTGCCCGTACAGAGCATGGAAAAGGCATCCGAGGTCATCCTCAACATCATCAGGAATTTCACTGAAAAATAAAACTGCCCGAACTACTCAACATCATGATAGTCTCAACAACAAGCACACTGCAGGACAAGCAGATAACAGCCTACCACGGAATAGTAACCGGTACCTGCATCATGGGTGCCAATGTATTCCGCGACCTCTTCGCCGGCATACGCGACATAGTCGGAGGACGCTCGGGGGCATACGAGGAAGTCATCGAGAAAGCCAAGAACGAAGCCATACAGGAGATGGTGGACAAGGCCATGGGCATGAGGGCCAACGCCATTATCGGAGTGGACATCGACTACGAGACCGTGGGCGGCTCCATGCTCATGGTGGCCGTCAGCGGCACGGCGGTAACAGCCCTGTAAAACGTCGGAACAATGGAAGACATCCAGCTCAACGCACACAACAAGGAGGAATACCCTCCGATGCATACGGCCGAACACATCCTGAACCAGACGATGGTGAGGATGTTCGGCTGTCCCCGTTCGCGCAACGCCCATATAGAGCGCAAGAAGAGCAAGTGCGACTACCTGCTCTCCGAATGCCCGACTCCGGAACAGGTGCAGGCCATCGAGGACAAGGTCAACGAGGTCATTGCAGCCGGTCTGCCGGTAAGGGTGGAGTTCGTTCCCCTGGCCGAGGCAGGCGCGATAGTGGATCTGAGCAAACTGCCTGAAAACGTCTCGGATACTCTCCGCATTGTGCGCATAGGTGACTACGACGCCTGCGCATGCATAGGGGCACACGTGGCAAACACTTTTGAGATAGGCCGGTTCAGAATCATCTCCCACGACTACGCCGACGGACGCTGGCGGGTACGGTTCAAGCTTGAGGAACCGAAAGGACTGCATCCGTAATCCAGTGTCACGAATGGCACGGTAATTGACAGCTTTCATATCCAGGAACACTAACAAATCTGAGATATGAAAGCTTTTTCTTTTTTCACGGCAGCTGCAGCGGCCGTCATCATGTCCTCAGTCACGCTCATGGCCCAGGACGCACCTTATACTGAGAAATTCCGTTACATCGAGGTCACAGGCACCTCAGAGGTGGAGATAGTCCCGGACGAGATTCATTTCGTCATAGGCATCAAGGAATATTTCGAGGAAGAGTTCGACGGGGTATCCAAGCCGGAAGCCTACAGGACCAAAGTCCGCATCGAGACCATCGAGTCGCAGATGCGGGATGCCCTGCACTCCATCGGTATCAGTGACGACGATATCCGGACCCAGGAGGTGGGCGACTACTGGAGGGAGCGCGGAATGGACTTCCTCATCGGCAAGAACCTGGACATCACCCTGCACGACTTCACCATGATAGACAGCATCATCTCCGTCATCGACACCAAGGGAGTAAGTTCCATGCGTATCGGCGACATGAGCCACAAGGACATCCTCAAATACCACGAGCAGGGAAAGAAGGACGCCGTGCTGGCAGCCAGGCATAAGGCCGAATACATGGCCGGGGCCCTCGGTGAAAAACTGGGCCAGGTACTGAGCATCGTAGAGCACGGCGGCGGTACCGACCACTACACCGTCATACAGAACAGCAAGATGCGTATGGACGGAACCGCTTTCGGCTCTGAAGCCGCCCTTGCAGCCCCTGCCGCCTCAGCCTCCGACGCCTTCCGCACCATCAAGTACACCTACTCGGTCACCTGCCGGTTTGCACTCAGAGGATTCTAAGATTTATGACATGTAAAATGCGTGCTTTTTACATATTCCGCTAAGTTCTGAAGGAAATTGAGAATTGCATGGTGTTTTTCAAGCAACTATAAATCAGCCCTTTACAAAACAGCCTGCAATTCTCACTACCTCAGAAGCGGTAGAAAATTGCACAGCTTTTTACACACTTCTGGTAATCAAAGGTTTACAAATCGCCCTGCAATTCTCAAAAACTCTGAGGCCTCAGGGTCATTTGGCGGGAAGGACTTTCATTCACCAAGTCGGCAAAGTTGCCGGCGGGCGAGAATCTCACGGGTACGGAGGGAGTCCTTGTAGGCGTTGTGGGCGTTGAGCCGGGTGATGTCGAGGGCGGCGTCGGAGTTGCCGGACCAGCGACGGCAGTTGTACAGAGGCTCGTAGATGCGGCAGATGCGGTACTCGCGGGTCAAACGGAGGGCCACGCCGTAGTCCTCGCCGTAGGAAACGTTCTCGAAGCCTCCGACCGAACGCAGGGTCTGCACGTGGAAGGCCCGAGGTGCCCCCAGACCATTGATTCGCAGGGCATTGTTGTGGCCGTTGGTGTCGGTCCACTCGCGGTGGTCTATGATTCCGGGTGGAATCGGGCGCAGGTCGAAATCGGTCATCGCATAGCTGCCGATAACCATGGCGCACCGCTCCCGGCGGAACACGTCCACAATCCGCTGCAGGGTATCCGGTCCGCTGTACATGTCGTCGCTGTCCAGCTGCACCGCATAGCGTCCGCAGAGCGGGTGATTGATGCCCAGATTCCAGCAGCCACCTATGCCGAGACCGCTGTCAGGCCCAGGAATGATGTGAACCACACGGCTGTCCTCCGAGGCCACGGCCTCTATCCGTTCGGAAGTGCCGTCAGTGGAGCGGTTGTCTACCACGAGTACATTGAAAGGGAAATCCGTCCGTTGCGAGAGGGCCGAGCGGAGCGCATCCCCGATAGTGGCGGCACGGTTGAGCACCGGAATTATGACAGAGACGCTGTCCGGGCAGCCAGTACCGGAAGCGACAGCTTTCTCCGTCACTGCAGCCCCATCGTCCGCAACCGTCCGGGTCCTCGGCGGCAGCCACGCCCCTATTTTTCTGAGATGATCTGTGAAAATCGCCTCCATTTCTATCTGGGCCTCCCGGTTGCGGGGATCTACATAGTCGAACTGTTTCTGTCCCGAGGTCCTGGCATCGACCTCGTCCACACCATACAGCAGCTCAGGCAGATGCAGCAGCTCGCCATGCCGTGAGAGGAAAAGCCGCAACGAATACCACTGACCGTATCGCAAAGACAACGCGGACGGCTCTGCCGGATTTCCTAAGTCTTTGGCATCAGCAGCATTCCCAATAGGAGACTGACACTCAGACCGAGACGGCATATCATGCACTGAACCGCCAGCAGACCGCACCGGAGAGCATTTCACTTCCGTCTCCCATTGCTGCATCAGACCCTCATCGACCGCCACCAGAGCCCCGAAGTCGAAATCCTCCCGGACACTTCCGAGCTGGCAGTCATTGACGGGGACATCCTTCCGCACCCCGTCAGCCGCCACGAGCCAGTAGCCGCTGTACACCATCGCCGCCCCGGTCCTGACCGCCTCTTCCAGCAGCCTCCGGCCGGCAGCCTCGTTTCCATACATTCCGCGCTCCGGGCCTATCCGCAGCAGCACGTATCCATTGCTTCTATCGATTATTTCCATAGATTATTTATAATTGTTCCTATTTATCAGGTTTACAAGCACCTTTACCATCGTATCCTTCTCTTCTGTCCGGCTTTCAGCGATCATCAGCGTAAGAGCGACAAGAGTGTTGTCAGCTATGCGCTTCGTGCCGTCCGGATTGTAGAGGATGCCGTTTTCCGCCATAAACCACAGAAAAAGAGTTGCGGCAATGCGCTTGTTACCATCTGTGAACGAATGGTTCTTAGTGACCAGGTAGAGCAACATTGCCGCTTTCTCCTCCACTGAGGGATATAAATCATGTCCGTCAAAAGTCTGGTAAATCTGGCCTAAGGAGCTTTTGAACGAATCATCTTTTTCATTTGCAAACCACTTACTTCCACCGAACATTGCCTTCAGTTCGCGGATAACATTCATAGCTCCTTCGTAGGTGGCGTGGAACTTTTCTTCACTGGTGGTTTGTTCTATTGACAACTGCTGATAATCGTACCTGTCCAGAATATCCAATGCATAAGTGTAGTTGGAAACGACTTCTATCAAGTCCAGTGCATCTTTGGAAGTCAATGTCTCCTGTGATTTGACCGTCCGCTCCAGGACTGCCACCAATTGCTTCAATTCTGAATATCGCTGTTCGGTCAAGGCCTTATTTACAGCATAGCCCTTAACCAGATAATCTTTCAGTACCTTATTGGCCCAAATTCGAAATTGCGTACCCCGTTGGCTTTTTACACGATAGCCGACGGAAATAACAACATCTAAATTGTAAAGAGTTGTCTGGTAGGTCTGGTCAGCCTCCTTACCCATATGTGCAAAATTTGCACATGTGGTTTCCCGCTCCAACTCATGCTCCTTGTATATATTACTGATATGACGCCCGATAACAGTCCTATCCTTCTGAAACAGTTCCGCCATCTGCGCTTGCGAAAGCCACACAGTATCTCCATCCATTCTGACACTTACAGAGGTCTGCCCGTCAGAGGTACGGTAAATTACAATCTTATCACTCAATTCCATATCCAAATCCCTAAACAGATTCTACAAATTCCTTTCAGATGAAGCGGCCGGTGACGCTTTCAGGGCAGCGGCGGATGTCTTCGGGAGTGCCGGTGGCTACGATGAGGCCGCCGTCCTCGCCTCCGCCGGGACCCATGTCGATGATGTAGTCGGCTGAGCGGATGACATCCAGGTCGTGCTCGATGACGATGACGGTCGCGCCACGGTCTATCAGCCGCTGGAATACCTGCAGGAGGGTCCGTACATCGGCCGGATGCAGGCCGATGGTCGGCTCGTCGAACACGAATACCGAATCGTCCTGGCCGCGGCCCATCTCACTGGCCAGCTTGAGACGCTGGGCCTCACCGCCGGAAAGTCCGGGAGTCTGCTCGCCGAGAGTAAGATAGCCGAGTCCGAGGTCGTGGAGCACCTGCAGCCTCTGGCGCACGGTCCGCAGGTCTCCGCAGGCCACCATCGCATCGTCCACATCCATGGCCATCAACTCCGGCAGAGAATGGTACGTTCCCTCGCTGTTCTCCCGGCGGATCCTGTACGCCGCCCTGGAATACCGCGAGCCCCTGCAGTCCGGACAGGGTATGTCCACATCCGGCAGAAACTGCACATCGAGGCTTATCACGCCCGTACCATCGCAGGTCGGACACCGCAGCCGTCCCGTATTGTAGGAAAAATCCCCGTTCTTCCAGCCCCCGGCCTTTGCATCCGGAATCCGGGCATAGACCTTCCGCAGCTCATCGTGGACATCGGCGTATGTGGCTACTGTCGAACGGATATTGATTCCGATAGGCGAAGCGTCTATCAGTTTGGCGTGACGGATGCCTTCGGCGCGGATATCCCGCACGTGGTCCGGCATCTTTCCACCGGAGACCATAGCCTGCAGGCCCGGCACCAGACTCTCCAGCACAAGCGTCGTCTTGCCCGAGCCGGAGACTCCCGTCACCACGGTCAGCCGGCCCTTTGGGATATCCACCTCCAGCGGCTTCACGGTATGCACAGGACCGGTGGACAGGTGAATGCGGCCATTGGCAAACAATTCTGTCCCGAGTGTACGATTCCTGACATTTACCACAGCAGCTCCGCTCAGGAACGGGCCTATCTTCGAAGCACTATTCCGCACCACATCCTCCAGCGTTCCCTCGGCTATCACCCGTCCGCCCGAAGAACCGGCCCCGGGGCCCATCTCTATCAGCCAGTCCGACTCGGAAAGTATCTGTATGTCATGGTCTACCAGCACAATGGAATTGCCGTCCGCTATCAGGTCCCGCATCACCCCGGCCAGTCCCACGATGTTGGCCGGATGCAGGCCGATGGAAGGCTCGTCCAGAACGTAGAGCACCCCGGTGGTACGGTTGCGCACCGCCCGGGCCAGTTGCATCCGCTGCCGTTCCCCCGTAGACAGGGTGGAGGCCGCGCGGTCGAGGCTCAGATAGCCCACACCTAAATCCAGCAGACGCACCGAAGCGTCGAGGAAGGACTCGCAGATCCGCTCCGCCATCGGACGCATCTCCTCCGGTAGGGAAGCCGGCACTCCCCGCACCCATTCCACCAGTTCCCGCAGGCTCATACGGCTGGCCTCGTCTATGGAAATACCCCGGACCTTCGGAGCGCGGGCAGCCTCGGAAAAACGCGAGCCTCCGCAGTCCGGGCACGGTCCGGTCTTCAGGAACTTCTCCACCCGCTTCATCCCTTTCTCGTCCTTGACCTTGGACAATGCGTTCTGCACGGTGTAGACGGCATTGAAATAGGTGAAATCCAGCTCTCCGGCCTGATTGGTATTCTTCGAATGGTAGAATATATGCTTCTTCTCGGCCGGTCCATGGAAGACGATTTCCCTTTCTTTCGGAGTCAACTGATTGAAAGGCACATCGGTACGCACTCCCATCGCCCGGCAGACATCGGTCATCAGCGACCACATCAGGGTATTCCACGGAGCCACGGCCCCCTGGTCGATGCTCAGAGTCTCGTCCGGCACGAGGGTGGATTCATCCACGGTACGGACAGTCCCGGTACCGTCGCAGGTCGGGCAGGCCCCGCTGCTGTTGAAGGACAATTCCTCCGCCCCCGGGGCATAGAAATGCGCCCCGCACTCCGGGCAGACCAGTTCCATCCCGGCGGCGACATTCAGCGAAGGCTGGACGTAATGTCCGTTGGGGCAGCGGTGGGAGGCCAGGCGGGAATAGATCAGACGCAGCATGTTGAGCAGTTCCGTACCTGTCCCGAAGGTACTGCGTATGCCCGGTATGGCCGGACGCTGATGCATCGCCAAGGCCGCCGGGACGTACAGAACCTCGTCCACACTGGCCCGGGCGGCCTGGGTCATTCTCCTGCGGGTATAGGTCGAAAGCGACTCCAGATAGCGGCGCGACCCCTCCGCATACAGCACCCCGAGTGCCAGCGAGCTCTTGCCCGAGCCGGACACCCCCGCAACGCCGACGATCTTCCCGAGCGGCACATCCACGTCTATGTTCTTCAGATTGTGCACCCTCGCCCCGCGCACTTCGATCCTGTCCGGTCTATTTTCCTTATTATCCCTTTCCATATTTTACCGATACTAATGTTCCCGCAAAATTACTATTTTTACGGCATGAAAAGACAACTCTGCACAATAGCCATGACGGCAGATATTCAGGCTGAATATGATAAGTGGCGGAAAGAACTTGAAGAACTGATTGAGAAAAGCAAACTCAAGGCGGTTATGGGGGTCAATGCGGAATTGCTGTCGCTCTACTGGTCTATCGGGCACGATATTCTGGAGAAACAGCAGAACCTTGGATGGGGAGCCCAAGTGATAGACCGGCTTTCAGCAGACCTCTCCGGACGTTTTCCTGACGACAGGGGATATTCTATCCGTAATTTAAAGAACATGAGAGCTTTCGCAAAAGCATACCCTGACTTTCCTTTTGTGCAAGTCCCGCTTGCACAATTTAACTGTCTGCCTGTAGAACAGACCGTTCTTGACCGCTTACGGGCAAAAGGCTCTGAATTTGTGCAAGTCCCGCTTGCACAAATATCATGGTACCATCACATATCCATGATGGCCAAAATAAAGGACAGTGCCACAAGGGCATTTTACATCATCGAGACTGCGCAAAACGGATGGAGCCGTGACGTCATGATGATGCATAGTGCAGACAGGTATATAGAGACAAAGGGGAAAGCTATCTCAAATTTTGACAGCACACTGCCCCCTGCGCAGTCAGATCTGGCAAAATACGCATTTAAAGACCCATACACTTTCAGCTTCATAGGCACTGTGGCTCTGCAGAACGAATTGGACATCGAGAAATCACTTGCATCCAGGATAACCGACTTCTTATTGGAAATGGGACGCGGCTTCGCCTTTGTCGGACGGCAGTATCATATTTCTGTTGACGGTGACGACTACTACATCGACATACTCATGTATCATCTGAGACTGCATTGCTACGTCGTAGTCGAACTGAAAGCTGTGGAATTTATCCCAGAATTTGTAAGCAAGCTCAATTTCTATATCTCCGCTGTAGACGAATATGTCAAAGCTCCTGAAGACAAGCCTACGATAGGATTGCTGCTGTGCCGGACCAAAAGCGACAATAAGGCCAGATTCGCCCTGCGCGGCATTACACAGCCTATGGGCATTGCACAATACGAAACCGAGAAATTATTCGAGGACGTGGCATCATCCCTGCCGCAAATTGACGGAATAGAAATAGATTCAGAAACAAATAACTAAATCATATACATGAAAAGACAACTCTGCACAATAGCCATGACGGCGATGACATTGGTCGGGGCGGCTGCGGCAGGCAGCGACAGCCTCTCGAGGTGGGTCAATCCCATGATAGGAACCAACGGAATGGGGCATACATTCCCGGGAGCATGCTACCCTTTCGGGATAGTGCAGCTCAGCCCGGACACGGATACGGTGCCGCACAACATCGACGGAAGGTATCAGCCAGAGGCGTACCGCTACTGCGCCGGCTACCAGTACGGCGACAGCACGATAGTGGGCTTCAGCCACACGCATTTCAGCGGGACCGGACACTCGGACCTCGGGGACGTGCTGCTGATGCCGGTCACCGGAGAGCTGAAACTGCGGCCCGGAACAGCAGCAGACCCGGATGCGGGATACCGGTCGAGGTATTCGCACGAGAGTGAGGTGGCCCGTCCCGGCTACTATGAGGCATTCCTGGAGGACTAGGGCATACGGGCCCAGCTGACCGCCACCCCTAGGACCGGAGTCCACAAGTACACCTACCCCGAGGGAGCCACGGAGCAGCGGGTCATCCTGGATCTGATACACGGCATCTACAACTACGACGGCAAGGTGCTCTGGGCCCAGATCCGGGTCGAGAACGACACCCTGCTGACCGGCTACCGCATCACCAACGGCTGGGCTAGGACCAACTACACCTATTTCGCGATATCGTTCTCCCGGCCAATACGCGAGTACGGCTACAAGGAATTCGGGAAGGTGCTGTACAACGGCTTCTACCGCAAGTTCGACCTGGAGCACAATTTCCCGGAAATCGGAGGTAGGAAAATCGCGGCATGGTTCGAGTTCGACTCCTCGGAGGGACGGGAGCTGGAGGTCAAGGTCGCCCTGTCGGGAGTGAGTACCGCCGGTGCGGTGAAGAACCTGGAGGAGGAGGCTGCCGGGAAGAATTTCGACATGGTCGCACAGGAGGCTGAGGCGGCCTGGGACAATGCTCTCGCGGTCATCGAGGCCGAGGGCAGCGACGACCAGCTGGTCATGCTCTACACCTCCCTCTACCACACAATGATCAACCCCTCCGTCTACTGCGACACGGACGGACTCTACAGAGGTGTGGACGGCAACATCCACCGCGCCGAGGGCTTCACCAACTACACCATTTTCTCCACCTGGGACACATTCCGCGCCCTGCATCCGCTCTACAACATCATACAGCGGCAGCGCAGCCATGACATCATCTCATCCATGATCGCCCACTCCGAGCAGAGCGTCCACGGAGCCCTGCCGGTATGGAGCCATAACGCCAACGAGAACTGGTGCATGATAGGCTACCACAGCGTTTCCATCGTAGCCGACGCCATAGCCACGGGTATTCCGACAGACACGGCACGGGCCCTGAAAGCCATGGTGCGCAGCTCCTCGATCCCCTACTACGAGGGCACCGGCGAGATGATGCGCCTCGGCTACGTCCCCATGGAGGCATCCGGCAGCTCCGCATCAGTCACCCTCGAATACGCCTACGATGACTGGACGGTCTACAGGACGGCCTCAGCTGCCGGAGACAGGGATATCGCCGCAGAGTACCTCAAACGCTCCGGCAACTGGCACAACGTATTCGACCCCGTCACCCGCCACGCCCGTCCCCGCCACGAGGACGGCAGCTTCAAGGCTGACTTCGACCTGCTCAGCACCCACGGCCAGGGCTTCATCGAGGGCAACTCCCTCAACTACTCCTTCTACGTGCCCCACGACGTACCCGGCCTCATCGAGGCCATGGGCGGCCCGGAACAGTTCGAGGCCAACCTCGACACTCTCTTTACCATGCACCTGCCCGACGAGTTCTTCGCAGGCACGGAGGATGTCACCCGCGAGGGCCTGCTCGGCGGCTACGTACACGGCAACGAGCCCAGCCACCACATCCCCTTCCTCTACGCCTGGACCTCCAGCCCCTGGAAGACACAGTACTGGCAGCGGGAGATCATGAACCGGATGTACCGCAACAACATCGACGGCCTCTGCGGCAACGACGACTGCGGCCAGATGTCCGCCTGGTACATATTCTCGGCCATGGGATTCTACCCCGTATGTCCCGGCAGCGGAGAGTACATCCTCGGAGCCCCCTACCTGCCCTACATGAAGATCAACCTTGAAAACGGCCGGACCCTCGAGATCAAGGCTCCCAAGGTATCCGACCGCAACCGCTACGTCCGCTCCGTCAGCCTCAACGGCACACGGCTCCAGCCCGGAGAGGACGGAGTCCTGAAACTCACCATCGGCCAGATCCTCGAAGGCGGCACCCTCGAGTTCGAGATGAGTGCCCGGCACTGATTTTTATATTGGTAATATAAAAATTTAACCATTTTTATATATCAGCAATATAAATTTGCTATATTTGCGGTAGCAAAATATCCGCACATGGCAATAACAATCGATACATTCCGGATACTGATAAGCGAGGGACAGGAACTTCTCAGAGACATTGACCTGTATGACAGGCAATTCGAATTTGAGGGCAGCGGCCGATACGTCCTTACAGGCGTGCGGCAGGCTGGCAAGTCCTACATGCTGTTCAAACGGGCAAGGCAGCTGATGTCCGAAGGCCGTCTCCCGGAAGAATTCATCTACATCGATTTCGACGACGAGCGTCTCATAGGAATGGATGCCGGCGACTTCGACACGATACTCCAGGCATACAGAAGCACCGGCGGGCAAAAGCCGATACTGATGTTAGACGAGATACAGAACATAGAGGGCTGGGAGCATTTCGCCCGGAGACTTGCCAACCGGAAGTTTCAGGTATACATCACAGGAAGCAACGCTAAAATGCTCAGCCGGGACATACACACGATCCTCGGGGGCAGATACACGGAAGGGACGGTATATCCCTACTCCTTCTCAGAGTATCTTGAGTCACAGGGCATTGTGCTTAGCCAGGGATGGGAATACAGTTCGGAGAGATTCAAGGTCATGGAAATGCTCTCCCAGTATCTCCTGTGGGGAGGATTCCCTGAGCTCATGCTTTTCAAGAACAAGAGAAGGTGGCTGAACGACCTGTATGAGAAAATCCTGTTGAACGACATAGTCGTCAGAGGCAGGATCCGCAATGAGACCGCCCTGCGGATGGTGTTCAAAAGACTCGCCGAGAGCATCGGAAAACCCATAGCCTACAACCGGATAGCCAACCTGATAAAAAGCACCGGAATCAACACTACCCCGGCATCGGTCATCCAGTATGTCGAAGCCGCCAAAGACGCATACATCCTCCTGCCCATTGAGAACTACGCTACCAAATTTACGGAAAGGGAGACTGTCAAGAAGCATTACTTCATTGACAACGGCCTCCTGAGCATTTTCCTCAGCAACACTGCCGCCCCCCTGTTCGAGAACCTCTGCGCCGTCCACCTGAGCAGGACCTACGGAGACAAACTGTACTTCTACCACAAGAATATCGAAGTCGATTTCTACATACCGGAAGCCGGATACGCCGTACAGGCCTGCGTCACGCTCAGCGACCCCGACACAAAGGAGAGGGAGGCCCTCGGTCTTGTCCGGCTGGACAAGACCGAGGGCCTTTCGAGGATGGTAATCGTCACCAGCGACGAAGAAGGCTCCATCCCCCTCCCCGACGGCAGGGCCATAGAAATACTTCCCGTCTGGAAATGGCTGCTACAGAGCCGGGACCTATAGCTCCATCTTCGCTAAATACATTATGCCGTCGCGGTCCATCACGGCAGCATAAATTGTATTCTCAGTCTCAGAATAACAAAGCCTTTCTATCTTATAATCAGTGTGGATAAGCTCCAGAGGGTTGCCCTCCCAGTCGAAGACCGCTATCTTGGTGTAAGTCTGCCTGTCACCGCTGTTCCAATAGGGATTGACCTCCCCGTCATACGCTGCCAGAATCCTGTCGTCGAAAGCATATATGTCATAGAATCCCAGGACTGTCCGCTCATTGTAGTCATAGCCGCCGGAGGATACATCAATGTCCGGATCCTCAAATACTCTGACCGCTATAGGAGCTATGCTGTCCTGCCCGATGCCGTACGTTTCCAGCACAGTCCCATGCAATGTTCCTATAGCCAGACGGCTCTTGTCCGGTGATGCGGAGTAAGGCGTATACATGTACTCATAAAAACGCAGCTCCGGGTCGCTTACCGGGGAATAATCGTACTGACACAGAGTATGTCCAGCGCGGTCCTGGAGCTCAAACCTGCTTACCTCATGCAGGTCCGGACTTGAATAGCCGACATTCTTCATAAACAACCTGTTGTCTCCAGACTCCACCACACTCATTGTCCACGTAGGAGGATCATACCGCTCCTCCCTGTACAGAAAACTTCCGGCAAGTATCGAATCTATCTGATAACGGAGTATGCTCCCCTTCATGTCATCGTAATATGTCAGCACGCCATCGGCAAAATAAGTGTTTTGCAGCCCACTCATGGTCTCACCTGGCCCGCGGCCGTCGTTGATACCGGACCATATCCGCTTGCCGGTATTTTTGTCGTATATCCACAGATTGTGCCCCGTCTTCATGTCCGCCACTGGTACCAGCAGACAAGACTTGTACTCCCACAAATCGTATACAACATTGACATACAACTCGTCTGAGACAAGTTCCCACCCGGCTTTCCGTTCTGTCGGGAACGTCACGGACAAAGATACCTCACCGGAACATGAAAATAGGAAAAATAAGGGAACTAGGATTGTTCCCTTACTAATATTCATCCATATCATAAATGTGAAAATACAGTTTAAGGCCCGATATTATTTTTCAATTACTGATTGAGAGCATGTACAATTGGTCAGTTTACCAGGTCCTTTATATCCTTTTGCCCAGACCTCATTACCACAATTTGGACAAATTGCATCGCAATACGGGTCTACTGTGCCACATGTTCCCCAATGCTCGACACCTGCCAACGCTTCCACATTGGTTTCGAAAAGTCCGCCGTCAGATTCAGCGTTACTCTGAGATATCGCACAGATACTCAGGAAAAGAGAAAGAGTGAGGGCTACCGCCCCTCCGAGAATGAGAATAATTGTCTTCTTCATTGCTGCTTGATTTTAAAATTAATAATTGATTTATCTGTTTTGCGCAAAACATTCATTTGGCAATACTTTCAAGTACCTTTTCAAAAGCTGTCCTAAGGTCTTCGCTCATTGAAGGATTGCCCACATACACTATCTTCCCTGCACTGTCTGTCAAAAATGTGTGAAAACGCACATCCTCCGGGATGAAATTGTTGGCTTTCCTGAAACGTCCGTCGAAATCTATATACACCGGATACGGGAACCTGTGTATATCCAGCAGCCGCCTCACGACTTCGTAATCTTCAGGCTTCGGAGAGAATATGGTCAATACTTCAAATGTACCATCCTCTGAACTCTTGCGGTAGAGCCATTCTATGCTGGTCAGATGTGCTATTTCGCAGTCACTGCACGATGCAGAATCATAGTAGAATATCAACTTAGGCTGGTCAGACTTGTCTTTATAGAAAAAGACACCCGCAGTATCGACTCCCTGTATGCCGGCCGGAGTCACAACTGTATCCGACATAAACGTCCTCAGTTCCCTGCGCAACAAGACAGTTTCCCGCGAAGTACATGTGCAAATCAGCACAGGACCTATCATAAATATCAATATGCGGGATAGAAGTCTCATAGTAGTTTTTTGTTTTCAAAGATATTGCA
>ULLI01006111.1_pt1 | contig 20089 bp, 13 predicted proteins | sample 1951351 | NCBI WGS metagenome assembly ULLI01 (sample SAMEA4835520, study PRJEB28245) | human gut metagenome | biome: gut microbiome; material: fecal sample | place: Denmark | collected 2008 | reverse complement strand
CTTCGTGGGTTATGTAGATGCAGAGGTGCCCATAGGCAGCGGTACCAATCTGGTTATCTCTCTGGAACCTGATGCCCTCATGCTGGATCAGGTAGTGGTTACTGCCCTCGGTATCCAGAGACAGGCCAAGGAGATCGGATACTCTGCAGCAAAAGTCTCCTCAGAAGACCTGAACACCACTCAGAACTCCGATGCCAGCCAGGCCCTTATAGGTAAGGTGTCCGGTCTTCAGATCAGCGCGGCATCCGCATCCCTCGACGCTGAAGTGCGTATCAACCTCCGAGGCAGCCGTTCGTTCCTCGGTGACAACTCTCCTCTGCTTGTTGTCGACGGTGTCCCCACTCCCCTGGACTTCCTCCAGTCGATGAACCCCAACGATATCGACAACATCTCCGTCCTCAAGGGCGGTAGCGCCGCGGCCCTCTACGGCTCGTCGGCAGCCAACGGTGTCCTCTACGTGACTACTAAGGCCGGAGACAAGGGCCGTCCGAGGATTACCTACTCCCTGACCACCACCTTTGACGTGGCCGCCTATTTCCCAAAGTATCAGAAGAGGTTTGGTCCCGGAGCGCAGGATGAGCACGGCTTTGGTTCCTACATTCAGGGTGAGAACCAGCAGTACGGACCCGAGTTCGACGGCTCGATAGTCCCGATCGGATCTCCCTTTATGGACGAGGAGGGCACGATACATCAGCTGGAGGAGGTCTATTCCTTCAAGGAAGGTGCCCGCGAGTCCTATTATGATACAGGTATCGGCATTCAGAACGATGTGTCCTTCTCTTCCGGCGGAGAGAACGGCAACTTCTTCATCTCCTATCAGAACCTGCACCGCACAGGAACTGTCGTGGGCGACGTTATGGACCGCAACACCGTCCGTTTCAACGCGTCCCGTATCTATAAGAGTTTCACGGCAAGGGTTAACTTCTCCTATTCCAATATGCAGGGAGACTTCAACAACTCTTCGTCCAACGGTCTGCAGGCCCTGTGGAACACTCCCGGACATATCGATCTGCCCAAATACAAGGATTGGCAAAATGTGCTCGGAGGCAGCCCTGACCAGTGGGTCAACGACTACTATCAGAACCCTTACGCGCAGATTGACCTGTATCGCCGTGAGTTCCGCCGCGACCGCTTCACCGGTGCCGCCACCCTCGAGTGGGCTCCTCTGAAATGGCTCCGCTTCATGGGACGTGTGGGTATGAACACCAATGTAAGCAACAGCAGTAGCCGTACCAACGCCTGGCACTACAACGATTTTGCCAAGACATCCGGACGAAGCTATGCTACATCGGACATCTATTCCACTTTCTATACGTATGCAGATCTTTCGCAGAGAATCAATGCCGACGTAATGGCCTTCGCCGAGCATCAGTTCGGCAAGAACTTCGGTATCAAGGGAATGGTCGGATGGTCCATGAATACCCGTTATGAGGAGGACAAGAATGTTGAGGCAGCCCAGCTCGCTCTGGACAACCTCTTCAATGTCTCCAACAAGGTGGGTGAGCTTCTGGGCGGAAACAGTATTACCAGAACCAGGACCCAGTCGGTATATGCCAGCATAGACTTCAACATCCTCGGCTGGATATACCTGCAGGTTACCGGACGTAACGACTGGACATCCCTGCTGGACCGTAGCAACTGGTCGTTCTTCTATCCCGGAGCCAATATGTCCCTCATGCTCTCCGATGCGATACCCGCACTCAAGAACAGTTCCTGGCTCTCGTATCTGAAACTTCGCGGTACATTCGCGAAGGTGGGTGCTGTAAATGTCAGTCCTTACCGTCTCGACAACATGGCTGAGGTGGCCGATCCCTTCCCCTTCGGAGCCCTGACTTCCTATCAGATCGACAACAGTATCCGCAACCGCTATCTGAATCCTGAGTTCACCACAGAGTTTGAGGTAGGTCTCGAGGTCGGTTTCCTCAAGGACCGTATCACATTCGAGGCTGCTTACTATCATCAGAAGACCACGGACCAGACGGTAAATGTCAGCATACCTTATTCTACAGGAGCCGGATCCAAGTTCCTCAATGCCGGAACCATGACCGGACAGGGAGTTGAGCTTGACCTCCGTCTGACCCCCGTTCTCGAGTTCGGAGACTTCTATTGGAATGTGTTTGCCAACGCTACATTCGCCACCTCTGAAGTGACGGAACTGTACGGTGGCCTGACAGAACTTACTGTGTATGACCCCATCTACGCTATCGTAGGAGAGCCCTTCCCCTATATCAAGGCCACCGACTTCAAGCGTGACCCTGAGGGCAGGGTGATAGTTGACCCTGTTACCGGTCTTCCTACTCTCGGAGACCTTGTGCCCGTGGGACGGACTGAGCCCAGCGTGCGTCTGGGATTGTCCACAGAGTTCGCCTGGAAGGGGATTTCGCTCAACGCTACCTTCGAGTACAGGGGCGGTCATGTGGCCCGCTTCGATTCCGAGTATGAGATGCTCTTTACCGGTGCATCCTACATATCCGCCATCGCGGGTCGTGAGAGGTTTGTTTTCCCGAACTCCGTGATAGAGCGGGTTGACGAGAACGGAAATGTGTACTATGAGGAGAACAAGAACATCACCGTCAATTCCGGCGGCAAGGATTTCTGGACTGGAGTCTACCGCTCGTGCCGAGCCGCACAGGTAGTAAGCGCCAACTCCTGGAAACTCCGTGAGCTCTCCCTGACCTGGAAGCTGCCGCAAAGATGGATGGAAAAAACCAAGTTCCTGCAGAGTGCCGCAGTTTCTCTCGTAGGCCGCAATCTTTTCTACTGGGTACCCGACACCAACCTCTGGGGCGACCCGGATATGTGGGGCGGCACAGGCAACCGCAATGCGCCCGGTGTAGTCCGCAACGCCATGGCCGGTTTCAGAACATTCGGTTTCAACATCAACCTATCATTCTAACACGTGAAAGCAATGAAAAAGATTCTAATATATACAGCAGTTGTACTGAGTGCCGTCGGACTGTCAGGGTGTGTGAACTGGTTGGATATCAACCAGGACCCCAATAATCCGACAACTGAACAGATGACGGAGGCCATCATGCTGCCAGCACAGCAGTACACCATCCTGAACAACATGACCAACTCCACCTACGCCTGGACTCTGGCCCACTATCTTACCAAGTCAGGCGAGTATTCGGGCAACTACACCTTCCTCAACGGACAGGTGATGCCTCAGAACCTCAACTCATGGTGGGAAACCTATTACTATTGTATCTGGAATCTCCAGACTATTCAGGATATGGCGGTGGAGAACGAAGATCCGGCCTATCAGGCTATTTCCGAGATTCTTCAGGTAGTTCTCTTCCAGAGAATGGTGGATATATGGGGAGATATTCCGTATTCCGAGGCCTGCAACCCCGAGGAAATAGAGAAGCCTCGGTATGACAAGGCGGATTCAATCTATACCGATCTGATTGCAAGGGCTGACGCGGCTGCCAGGATGTTCGAGTCCATTCCCGCCTCCTACAGTACTTCCGAGTTGAGCGGCGTGGATATCATCTGCCACGGAGATCTTGCTCTCTGGACACGGGTAGCCTACTCAGTGGAGCTCCGCCTTCTGATGCGTGTGTCCAACGTTCGGGATGTCATCGCACAGGTTTCCGCTATCTATGATAAGTGTCTCTCGATTACTGAGAATGTTGATGCCAACCCCGGCTACGTCTCCGAGGATGACAAGATGAATATTTTCTTCCAGTATTATGGCTGGGACAAGAATCTCAACCCCACAGTCAACATCCGTCAGTATTGCCCTACGTCAATTCTGGTGGATATGCTCAGGGACAACAACGACCCCCGTCTGAGGGTTTATGTGGATCCCCGCAGGCAACTCGGGGATGACGAGGAGATGGGAGTGTATTATTCCAACTATCCGGAACTTGTCAATGAGCGTTACATAGGTATTCCCTACGGTCAGGCCAATCCGGCCGGTATCGAGTACACCTCGACCACCGGTACAGGTCTGCTGGCCGGCAGTTCTGACAAGGAAGGCGGAATGCTGAGGTCTTCAACATTCATGACAGGTGCAGAGGTGGGATTTCTCCTCTCCGAGGCTGCGCTCCGCGGCATTATTCCCGGCGGCGATGCGGCTGCAAGGGATTACTATGAAAGGTCTGTGATCTCCGCCATGAAGAGACATGAGGCCGCCATGCAGGATCCGAGCGAGAATTTCACAAACTATCTCGGTAGTCCCATGGAAGGTATGAGGGATCCTATAGCCGGTACCGCCGAGGAGGCTGCCCGCGCCTATCTGGATCAGGATAATACGCTGACCAACTGGACTCTTATGAGTACAGAGACGGAAAAACTCAATGCCATCTGCACTCAGAGATGGCTGGCGTTCATGGGGTACAATCCTATGGAGGCCTGGTTTGAGCACAGAAGAACAGACATGCCGGAACTGCCAGCATCCAACCAGGGACTCCAGCCCCGTCTGAATTTCACCCTCCTGCTTTATCCTCAGACAGAGAGAAACCTCAATATGGCCAATATTCCTGACCCCGACAGGAATATTTACGATGCCATGGTATTCTGGGATAAGGATCAGCCCACTGTTCCGGCAACAACATTGTATTAACTCAAAAACTATAGAAAATGAAATCTATACATAAAACAATACTTGCATTTGCATTGCCGGCTCTGATGTTCGGGGCAACCTCCTGTCTCAACGACGAGCCCCTGATTGACTGGTCCCAGCTCGGAGTAGTGGTGGAGCTGCCCTATACCTCCCACAACCAGGTGAAGAATAATGTCAGCCAGGACACTGTGGTGACCTTTGAGCTGATGGTGAACTACACCATAGACTATGCCGATAAGGTGACTGAGGATATTCCAGTAGGACTTGCGGTAAATGCTGATATGGTCGAGGAATTCAACAGCGGCCTTGCCGCTTCCGAGCAGCCTTGCGAGATTTTCCCGGAGGGCAGTTATACGCTCCCCTCGCAGCTTGTTATTGCCGCGGGTACAAAGAAGACAGCCGTGGACTTTGACATCAATGTGACATCGGCATTCGAACCCGGCCACAGATATCTGCTGCCAATCGTGATATCCGGCGTTCCGGACGATTACATAATCAGCGGCAATTTCGGACACCTGTATCTGGAAATCAATATGGGTGAATAACCGGATGCCCCTCTGTAAAATCAAAAAGGGATTGCCCTCACGGCAATCCCTTTTTTCTTAACGAACTAATAACTAACCTTGATGTCTACATGTTTCAGACATTTTTCATTGCCTTGTATATTGTTTTGTGACGTTTTTCTTCCTATATTTGTAAGAAAATGTTGCTATGAGAAATTTACCTGTATTTATCGCTGCCTTTATCCTGCTGCTGCCCTCCTGTGTCTCTGAAGGTGACAGCCGTGTGACGGTCCTGGAGGAATCACTCCGGAACAGTGCCGAAGTTATTCTCCCTGATACCGTGTGTACATTCTCGGATACCGTTATTTCTTCCTGTGCCATGATGATTGACGGGCGGTATGCCGCGCTGGACATGAGCGACCGTACTTCATATTCCTTGATTATTTATGATACGGAGACAATGCTGCCCGTGTCGCATTATCTGCATTACGGCAACGGACCGCAGGAAGTGCTCGGTACGATGGTGAGCGTAGTGGAGGGAAAGATATTGGTTCAGGATTTCTCCAACCGTATTCTATATCAGATACCTTGCGCGGAGGCTGTCGAGGGGGACGGGCTGACTGGCCGCGGGTACAGTTTCATGTCTGATGCCGTTCTGCCGTACGGGAACAGCCTGGTTGCCATGAATCCTTACTGGTTCGAGGATGAGCGTCTGGGGATCAGTAACGGAGAGCCCAGACTATTTCTGTCTGACGGGACTTATGCTCCTTATGATGAGACAAAGCTTCGCTCCAATACCGCCATGGATGCAGTCCTGTTGAGCTCTGCCTCCAACTCCAGGATAGCCTATGTCGACCGGACATGCCCGTTGGTGGAGTTATATGACGATACGTTGGGACTTGTCAGGACGGTGTACGGACCGGGCACGGAGATGCCCCTGTACTGGCAGAACGGCAATACCAATATTGTATGGGAGGAACTTCCTCTGACTACGTGGCAGTCAGCCTGCGCGGATGACGATTACATGTATCTCTTGTGGAACGGGTTAAAGGACGACCAGAAAGTGGAAAGACCGGAGAGTTATATGTATGAGGCCAATGGTGAGGAGAAGGACCTGCTGCTGGTTGTTCTGGACTGGGACGGTAATCTGGTCAAGGCTTTCCGTCCGAAGGGGCTTACCTCATACGCTGTACTCAGTACAGGAGAGGGAGGAGGTGTCCTTTACGCCTCAACAATAGATGAGGACATGACGCGGCTTTCTATTCTTCGTTACCACCTCTTCTGACATCTGTCTCTCTGATTATCTGAATATTGTTTTGTCGGGTTGAAAATTTTGTATATCTTTGCACCCCCTTATAATAGGGGGGTTGCAACAAAATTTAATGTATTAACTTAAAAATCAACACAGTGGACACATTAAGCTACAAAACAGTGTCGGCTAACCCGAACATGATCGAGAAGAAATGGGTAGTGGTTGATGCGACAGACCAGATCGTGGGCCGCCTTGCTTCCAAAGTGGCAATCATGCTGCGCGGAAAGAACAAGGTGTACTACTCCCCGAACATGGACTGCGGCGATTATGTCATCATAATCAACGCCGAGAAGGTCCGTTTCACCGGGAAGAAGCTCACCGACAAGGTCTATGTACGTCACACCGGCTATCCCGGAGGTCAGCGTTTCGCTACTCCCAAGGAACTTCTCGCCCGCAAGCCGGAAGCCGTAGTGAGGGAGGCCATCCGCAAGATGCTCCCCAAGACCCGTCTGGGTGCCAAGATGTACAGGAACCTTCATGTATACGCAGGTCCCGAGCATCCTCATCAGGCCCAGTCTCCAGTATTAATCAACATTAATGAACAAAAGTAAACAGAGCACATGGAAGTAATCAACGCCCTTGGAAGACGTAAATCAGCTGTCGCTCGCGTTTATGTGACTGCAGGCAAAGGCAACATCACCATCAACGGCCGTACCCTTGAGGACTACTTCAAGGAGGATACTCTCCGTTACATCGTGAAACAGCCTCTGAGTGTTACCGAAACTCTGGCCGACTTCGACATCAAGGTGAACCTTGACGGCGGTGGAATCAAAGGCCAGGCCGAGGCACTCCGCCTTGCCATATCCCGCGCACTCTGCGAGATCAACAAGGAGGCCTATCGTCCGGTTCTGAAGTCCAACGGTTTCCTCACCCGCGATGCCCGCGAGGTCGAGAGAAAGAAACCTGGACAGCCCGGTGCACGTAGACGCTTCCAGTTCAGCAAACGTTAGTATTTACGTAAGATTATCAGAATGCACAGTCAGGATTCAAAACGGACAGACCCTTTCACCGGTTACTGCGCGTTTGTCCTGCTGCGGAAAATTTCGAAGACCGGCCGCATGAGAGCGACCGCTACTTCAAAATTAACAAAGAGAACTCTTGTATAACACAGAGACAAAATTAACAAAACAATGCCCAGAACAAATTTCCAAGATTTACTTGATGCAGGTGTTCACTTCGGTCACCTGAAGAGAAAATGGAATCCCAAAATGGCTCCTTACATCTTCATGGAGAAGAACGGAATCCATATCATAGACCTGCATAAGACTGTTGTAAAGATAGACGAGGCCGCGAACGTAATGAAGCAGCTCGCCCATGCGGGCCGCCGTATCCTTTTCGTGGCTACCAAGAAACAGGCGAAGGACATCGTGGCAGAGTATGCCCAGAGTGTCGGAATGCCTTACGTGACTGAAAGATGGCCCGGCGGAATGCTTACTAACTTCCCCACCATCCGTAAAGCTGTCAAGAAGATGCACACCATCGATGAGATGATGACCAACGGTACTTTCGAGACCCTCGCCAAGAGAGAGCGTCTCCAGATTACCCGTCAGAGGGCCAAGCTCGAGAAGAACCTCGGTTCCATCGCTGACCTCAACCGTCTTCCCGCAGCCCTTTTCGTAGTGGATGTACAGAAAGAGATGAATGCCGTAAAGGAGGCCAACCGTCTCAATATCCCGGTTATCGCAGTTGTTGATACATGTTGCGATCCCACTCCAGTTGATTATGTGATTCCCGGTAATGACGATGCCGCCAAGTCAGTTTCGGTCATCCTCGATGCTCTGTGCGGAGCCATCAAGGAGGGACTGGAAGAGAGGAAGCTCGAAAAGGACAAAGAGGAAGAGGCCCGCGAGGCTGAGAATGCCGCATCAGGCAAGAAGATGCGTCCCCGCAAGGGTGGTGCTCCCAAGGCTGAGGCCGCTGCTCCCGCAGTAGAGGCTGCACCTGCAGCAGAGGAGACTCCCTCCGCAGAGCCCGCTGAAGTCAAAGAATAAATTTAGGAGGAAAAACAATGGAAATTAAAGCAATAGACGTACAGAAGCTCCGCAAGATGACCGGAGCCGGAATGATGGACTGCAAGAAGGCCCTCATCGAGGCTAACGGTGATTATGAGAGAGCCAAGGAGATAATCCGTGAGAAAGGCAAGCTCGTGGCTGCCAAGAGGGCTGACCGCGAGACCTCCGAGGGTGCTGTCGTAGCCAAGGTGGACGGCAGCAAGGGTATCCTCCTGTGCCTCGGCTGCGAGACCGATTTCGTGGCCAAGAACGAGGAGTTCCAAGCTCTTGCCAATGCCATCGCCGACGCAGCCATCAAGGCTCTGCCCGCTGACATGGAGGCCCTCAAGGCCTGCACTATCGCTGACGGCCGCACAGTTGAGGCTGCCATCACCGAGCAGATCGGCAAGACCGGCGAGAAGCACTCCCTCGTAGCTTACGAGAAGGTTGAGGCTCCCTACATCATTTCCTACATCCACACCATAAACGGCAAGCTCGGCGCTATCGTCGGCTTCAACAAGGAAGTTCCTGTCGATCTCGCCAAGGGCGTGGCCATGCAGGTGGCTTCCATGAATCCCGTCGCTGTCAACAAAGAGGCCGTGCCTCAGAATGTGATTGACGAGGAACTCAAGGTGGCTGTGGAGAAGACCAAGGAGGAGCTCGTGAAGAAGGCTGTTGATGCCGCCCTCAGCAAGGCCGGAATCAATCCCGCACACGTCGACAGCGAGGACCACATCCAGTCCAACACCGCCAAAGGCTGGCTCACTCCCGAGCAGGCTGACCAGGCCCGCGAGATCATCAGGACCGTCTCAGCCGAGAAGGCCGCCAATCTCCAGGAAGCCATGGTCAACAACATCGCCAACGGCCGTCTGAACAAGTTCTTCAAGGAGAACACCCTCGAGGAGCAGGAGTATCAGATGGGTGACGGCAAGACCTCGGTCAAGGCCGCTATCGCAGCCGTGGACAAAGATGCCAAGGTGACCGTCTTCAAACGCATCTCCCTCGTAGACTAATCCCATAAGGGACAGCATAGAAGAGGCCGGAAGGACACATCTATCCTTCCGGCCTCTTTATATGAGTGCCGTCGTGGTGTTACTTTTTTATAATAAGTTTTTATCTTTGCGTGAAATGTAATCGCAATGAGAAGGTGTTTGTATCTGATTTGCATTATCATCGCTGCGGTGCTGATTCAGGCAGCGCTCAGAGGCGTGCCATATGCGGCTGCGGACAGTCTGGATGTGTTGAGAGAGCGATGGAGGAGTCTGACTGTCGAGGGACGGTATGAGGAACTTATCCATTCCACGCTTGAGGTTTACAACAAATCCATGGCAACCCATGACAGATATGCTCAGGAGTGCGCCGGCATACATCTGGCTCAGGCATATATGCCTTCAGGCAAGTACGACTCGGTGTACTATTATCTGGATGAGGTCGAGCCTGGTATTACGGCGGGAAATGATGCCGGCCTTAAAATCATTATGAACAATGTAAAGGCCATACTGGCGGTGCAGATAGAGATGAATTACGCCGAAGCCTTCAAGTTTTTCCAGGAGGCGCTGGATATATCCCGCGAAGCCGGGCTGGATTATCAGGAGAGGCTTCTGCTCTGCAATATAGCCCATCTCTACGGAGTGAGGAAGGACACAGCCGGCTACAGTTATGCCAGAGATGCCTATGTTCTGTGCAAGGAATCTCACGACAACTATACACTCCCTTCGGCTACTGTCCTGCTGTCTGAGATGTACAGCTTGCGGGAGCAGTATGATTCTGCCATGAAATACGCCGATGAGGTGATGGACATCGCCCTCAGCAAGCATGATTCATCGTACGAGCAGATAGCATGGCAGTTGGCCGGCTCGATATATGAGGCGCAGGGTGATTACGGTCAGGCCCGCAGGAGTTACCGCAAGGCTCTTGATATGAACGACAGGATAGACGATTATTCTGCCAGGATAGGCATATACCTCACTTATGGTGATTTTCTCAGGGAGGCCGGAGACCTGGACGAGGCCAGGACGATGTTCGAGACCGGACTGCGCCTTGCTTCAGAACGGCGCAATATCGAAGCGGTGGGAGGTTTCCTTTTCGGACTTTCGGATGTGTGTGCCAGGACAGGAGATTCCGTAGCCGCTTATGAGTATTACCGGCAGTACGATGTCATGCAGCGGCAGGAGGCTGAGAGTGAGCGGGAGTTCAACAGGCTGTATGTCCGCTTCACCTCTATTCAGCACCAGAAGGAGATCAGTGAGCGGGAGCTGGAGCTGATGAAGGCCAATCACCGTCTGCTTGTCGGAGGCGTCCTGCTTTTCGTGCTGATAGTTATCCTCGCCGTGGTCTTCTACCTTTATAAGAAAAAGAACAGGATGTACAGACAGTTGGTTGAGAACCATTACCGTATGTCTGCGGCTATAGAGCATGAGAAGGAGGCTCATAAAGAAGTCCGCGCAGAGAGGTGTGAACCTGCTTCTACCGGCTCGCTGTATGACAGGATAGAACATCTCATGAGGACCGGGAAGGTCTATCGGGAGAAGGACCTGTCCCTGGACCGGCTTGCCGCCATGCTTGACTCCAACCGTTCGTATGTTTCCAAGGAAATCAATACCTGCAGCGGCATGTCCTTCTATAATTACATCAACCACTACCGGATAGAAGAAGCAGTGAGCGTGCTTCAGGATACTGAGAACAATACTCCCCTGAAAGCCCTGTGCGAGGATTTGGGGTTCACGTCCATTTCCGTGTTCTACAGGTCTTTCCAGAAAGAGACCGGGGTCCCTCCTGCCCGCTATCGGGAGGAGATGCGGAGAATCAAGGGCAAGGGCCGGGAAGAGTGAATTTTTCCTGCTGGGTAAAATTTATCGAGCGGTAATACGCAATCCTTGTGTATCAGTTGTTTCATGGATAATTTTACATCGTGAAACCAAAATTATTAATCTCTAAAAGCAAAAGGACCCATGAAAAAAATTGTTCATTTCCTGTTCAGCCTTCCGCTCGCAGCCGGGCTTCTCTTCTCTTGTCAGCAGCCTGGGCCCGAGTATGACGAACTCAGTCTCGAAACAAACTCCATTATTATTACCACCGGTCAGAAGGATACCGTAATGACCGCAGGCGGCAGCGGAGAGATCGGTGCCGTCACCGACAAGCAGGAGGTTGCCTCCGTCTCGGTGGCCGCAGTCAGTGACGGCTCCCCGGCAGTGGTAGTCGAAGGTGTCAGCGCCGGCAGCGCAGTAGTGACTGTGACCGACCTTCAGACAGGTGAGAATCTCTTCCTCTCAGTGACCGTGCATGACGGTCTTCTCCTGTCTTCTTATGAGGAGGCCCTTCAGGAAGGGCATACCGTCAGTATTGACATACTATCAGGCAATGGAGATTATACTGCAACAGTCGAGAATGCCGAAGTGGTGTCTGCTGTGGTAGAGGGCTCGGTTCTGAATATCAGCGCCCTGTCCGAAGGTGAGAGCAATGTTGTACTGAAAGATGAAGTTTCCGGTCAGGAGGCTGTGGTGGCCGTGACAGTGGAGGCTGTGCCGGTAGTCCGGTTCACGAGCACATACCGTTTCGGTAACCTCAGGATTACCATGAACGCTCCCGAGGAATTCCGCGATGAAGTGTGGATTGACCTGAATGCAAACAGTGTGCAGGATGAGGGCGAGAAAGTCGAGACTTTTGGAACTCTGGCTCAGTATCCTTTCGATCCCGCTGTTAATCCAGATGTGGCCATTTACGGCAGGGTTACGGATCTGTCCATGACCATCCAGTTCATTACGGACATCGATATCACCGGCAACCACTATCTCGAGCGTCTCAATCTGATGGGCAACAGACTTTCTGCCGAAGGACTTGACCTCAGCGCCAGTTCCTCACTGCATTACCTCAATCTCAGCAGCATACCCGATCTTGCTCAGATTGACCTTAGCGGCCTTCCTCTTCTCGATACACTGGATGTCAGCGGTACGGCCCTGACCTCATTGGATGTATCCGGCAATCCAGAGCTTATTTCTCTCTCCTGCATCAGCACCTCTGTCACCTCCATTGAGTTTGGGTCAATATCCAAAGTGCAGAGACTCAATATCTGGAACAACGAAATTGCCGAGATAGACCTGTCCGGACTGCCTTTGCTCAACTTCCTCAATCTTTACGGGAATCCGTTGACATCGCTGGATGTCTCCAATAATCCGGAGTTGACTGTACTTAGTTTAGGAGGAACTGAAACTCTTGGTAGTCTGGATCTCTCCGCGAATGGCAATATTACGGAACTTTATGCCTACAATATGGGCATGAGTGACGCCTCTTTCCTGCAGGCCATGCCTGCTCCGGAGAAGGTCCTGACACTTCAGATTAACGGAAACAAATTTACAGATATTGACTTATCCGGATTTACAGAAGTGAACCTTCTACAAATCTGCTCCAACCAGCTCACCTCTGGGACATTTGATGCCATAATCGAGGCTCTGCCTCAGCATGAGGAGAGTGATGCGGCCAGTATATATGTCATCGACAGCGGTTTTTCTGCTTTCGCAGATGAGGGCAATGACTTTACAGCAGCACATCTTTCATCATTGATTGCCAAGGGCTGGTGGGTATATGACTTGAACTCAGGTGCTGACGCCGTTAGATTGAAAGAAGGGGACCTTGACTAAAAACACATCCAGTTCGTAAAATGAGACATTTAGCATCAATTCTTTTCTGGGGGGCAGCACTGCTGCTGCCCCTTGTTTTGCCGGTATCCTGTACTGAGAAACCCGATGGAGGGGAGGAACAGGAGAATGAACTGATTCTTGCGGATACCGCTCTGACGCTTCCTGCGGAAGGAGGCAAGTTCAGTATGGGCTTCACTCTTGCCTTCCCGGTAGAGGGCGGGGCCGCCAATGCGGAGTGCGGTGCCGACTGGATAGACGGACTTTCGGTTTCCGATACTGCGGTGTCTTTCGTAGTAAGCGCTTATGGGGAGAGAGACCCGAGGAGCAGTGAAGTGCTTGTGAGATATATGTATGGCGGTACTATGCTGACAGCGGAGTTTGTCGTGGAACAGAGCGGTTTAGGATATGACGTGCGGATGGACGCAGTGGATTATCAGGGACTGTATACAATCTCCTCATCCGAGGATACTCTATATGCCGAGTTGTATTTCTCGGATGCCGTGCTTTCTTCTCCTGGAAGTACGACCCTGTGGATCAAAGTTCCGCTGGAGAACAGCGAGGCCAGTTCCAGAGGACTGGCTGAGGGCGAGTACAGTCTGGGTGCTGACGGCTCTTTCGGAACTCTCACCGATGCACTGTATTTTACCACCAATGAGACCTCCGATGACTTCGCGTCCCTTACTGTCCTGACCGAGGGCTCCATCAAGGTTACAGCCGCTGAGGATGGAGGCTACAGGTATGAAGCGTATTTTACCGGCGAGGACAGTCTGGTGTATTATGTCGGCTGCAACGCCTACGGCGGACTGGAGGATCTCGAGGCTGTGTCTACCATTGAACGGGATATTGCTGCAGACCTGAGTGACCATGAGATCTGCCAGGCCACTTTCTACGGCAAGATGTCCCGAGCCTGGGGCTGGTCTATTTATGTCGCACCTCCTGTTGGATTTGGAGATATCTTTGACATTACTCTGTACTCGGAGGAGACGACTGTGGACAAGGGTATCCCCGACGGTGAGTATGTCTGCTCTACGAGTAGGGAGGCCGGAACATTTTATACAGGTACCTGGACAAGCACATTTGTTACCGGATCATGGTTCACCCACTACGTCCGATATGGTTATTGCGACACACCGATAGTGGGCGGAACGATAACTGTCACCAACAACAGTGACGGCACTCTCACCCTTAAGTTCGACTTCGTGGATGACTCGCGCTACCCACACAGGATAACTGGAGAATGGACAGGACGTCCTGAATATTGGGAAGATGTGATAACAGGTTGATGTATTGAATATGAATCGTGTGCAATATTGGTTCGTGCTGTTTCTCCTCCTTGTCTGCACCGGCTGCAGCAGGGACGGAGAACAGCATTTTAGAGAAACAGAGACAGAGAAGCAGGTTCCGCGTCCGGTAGGAGAGGTGGAGGAAGGCTTGATTGTAGTCAAAGTCAGTCGCAGCGGACAGGACAGGGTATTCTCCCTGCAGAGTACCTGTGCTGACTTGGGAGTAAAGTCCGTAAGACGGCTGTTCACTGGCCCTGAGCGTTTCGAGGCCAGGAAGAGAGAGGCCGGACTGGACTTGTGGTACGTGGTGTCGTTTGACCCTCAGGTACAGCTCACCCGTGCAGCAGGAGATGTCCTCTCATCGGATATTGTGGAGTCCGTGGAGTATGTGCCTACGGCGATACTCGATGACGTGCCTGCGTCTGACGGAGATGTCTACCGGTTCGATGACCCGATGCTTCCGGATCAGTGGCACTACTGCAATGACGGCTCTACCATCATGTCGGAGGCCGGGTCGGATATCAATCTCCTGGAGGCGTGGAAGACATCTGTCGGCAGTCCGGAGGTTATAGTCGCTATCGTGGACGGAGGTGTTGACTATGCTCATGAGGACCTGGCGGAGAATATGTGGGTCAACGAGTCTGAGGCCTACGGGGCAGAAGGCGTGGATGATGACGGTAATGGTTATGTGGATGATATCTACGGTTACAATTTCACCACTTCAGATGGAGAGACCAGTAACGGCGCCATCGTGCCTCAGGAGCACGGAACCCATGTGGCCGGAACTGTGGCTGCTGTGAACAACAACGGCGTCGGCGTTGCTGGCGTCGCCGGTGGCGACAAGGCCGCGGGTCAGCCAGGAGCCCGTCTGATGTCCTGCCAGACCAGTCAGGACGAGCTGGGAGCGTTCATCCAGGAGGCTTTTGTCTATGCGGCCGACAACGGGGCTGTCATAGCTCAGTGCAGCTGGGGCGTCGGCGGAGAGATGTCGGCGTCTCTCAAGGCGGCCATAGATTACTTTATCGCGTATGCCGGTATAGACGAGAACGGAAACCAGACTGGACCAATGGCGGGTGGACTGGCCGTCTTCGCTGCCGGTAACAGCTCTTCAACCTACGGCTATCCCGCCATGTATGACAAGGTGCTGTCAGTGGCAGCCATAGGCGCTGACTATCAGGCGGCGTACTATACCAACTACGGTGAATGGGTGGATGTCTGTGCTCCAGGTGGAGATGCCTACAAGGGCCAATATGTGATAAGCACTTTCCCAGGCGGGGATTATGGCGGCCTTCAGGGCACGTCCATGGCCTGTCCCCATGTCTCAGGTATTGCGGCATTGGTGGTTTCGGCCTATGGCGGTCCTGGATTTACCAAGGACAACTGCTGGTATACCTTGCTGGCAGGTACTAAGAGCGAGGTATATGATTATAATCCTGCCTACAAGGGCCGTCTCGGACTCGGGATGATAGATGCCGCCCTGTGTCTGAGTTCATACAACCCGGAGCCTCCCGAGCCTGTGACAGACTTCGAGGCGCTTTCGGCGACTGCTGGCAGTGTAGTTCTTCAGTGGACGGCCACTTATGATTCCGATAGTCCGGGCAATACTCCTGCCCAGTACAATATCTATTGCCATACATCCTCTCTTGTAGATTTTGATCCCGATAACCCTACAGAGGGAGTGATGGTGGCGCAGCTTCCCGTGGAAGGCATCAATGCCGGGGATACAATCAGAGTAGAGTTCAGAGGACTGCAGCCATTGACTCAGTACTGGTTCCGCATAGAGGCGCTGGACAATATCCACAACCGCTCGTCTCTGTCGGAGGAGATCTCATATATGACGACAGACAATACTCCTCCTTCCATTGTACCGGTTGGCGAGACAGACCTGACAGTCAAGACTTATGAAACAGGTACTATCCTGTTCTCCGTCACGGATACTGAGGGAGACGGTCTTACAGCCTCATTCAGTCCCGACAGTCCCGCTCTTACGGCCAGGATCGAGGATGACGTGCTGACCGTATATGTGAACGGGCTCATGGAGCCGGCCTCGTCCAGGGGAGAAAGGCATGAAATCCTGCTTGCTGTTTCCGACGGCAAGTCTGAAACAAAAGTTTCCCTTTCCTACACTGTCCTGCCGAACAATGCTCCGTTGACAGTGGGTGCTGTCGGTGATATCCTGCTCAATGGACTGGGAACCTCTGTGGTATTGGATCTTGATACTATTTTCACAGATCCTGACGGAGAGCCTCTCAGATATGAGCTGCGTGCCGGGGAGGATGAGGGGACGATCCAGACGGGCATCTCAGGAGGCAAACTCACCGTACTTGCAGCTGGATACGGTATGGAGCAGCTGACGATAGTGGCAGCTGATGCTGCCGGTGACACCAGCGCACTCTCATTCGGCGTGCTGGTCCGCGATGCCTCACGGCCTGCTGACATCTACCCCAACCCTGTTCTGGATACATTGTGGCTCAGGACTCCTGAGCCGGTCTTCGGAGCTTTGTTGAGAGTAAAGTCCTCTAACGGCAGTGAGGTACTGACCCGCTACGGTCTGGAGTCCTCTCCTTTCGAACCCGCCTTTGCCGACCTTTCCGGACTGCCGGGAGGTATCTATTCTGTAGAATTTTCCTTCACTGACCGGTCCGGCAAGCGCAGTACGGTAACGGCCGATGTCGCCAAACTGTAGCCTGGCCGATCGGATAAAATGAATGCCGGCAGGAACATGATGTCCCGCCGGCATTTTCTTATGCCCTGCAAGGCAGATATGTCTTATTCGGATTTTGTCCTGTACATAACGACCTTAGGGGTGTAGGCGGGGATGTTCAGAGTGCCTTCGGAAGCGCTGTATGCGTAGGGGTTCTCGGGTTTTACGAACTCGGATATGTCGCTGACTCCGTCCTTGGTGAAGGTGGTGGTGAGGCGGAATACCTTACTGTAATTCTCGTCCTTTCCTATGGCAACGGCCAGAATGGTGTATTCTGCGTCCCAGTCAGCCCAGTAGAGTTTTCCGGTAGGGCACCAGGTACCTCCGCTTATCAGCATGTCGGCTATTTCGTCATCGCTTATATTGGAGGTGTGGTCATTGGGATCCTCCTTGAACATGCCTCCGTACCATGTGCTGGCATCCTCGTTGGCGGAGAATTCTACCTGCACGTATGCCATGCCCTTTCCGTCGCTGTAGTCATCAGGGTAGAGCTCCGCGAGTTCGTCACCGTTGAAGTAACCGGTGATCTCGGCGGATACTGTAGCGCTGCTCTCCTTCTTGGGAAGGGTCGTGAACGGCTCGCTCACTGCTACTTTTATGACATCTCCGTATTCGTCCACGCATGCGGCCCAGATGTAGTAGGTTGTGCCGGGCTCAAGAACAGAATAATAGGTGTACCCCTGCTCTCCGTCACTGCGTTCGTAATCCAGATTGGTTATATTCTCTTCAATGTACTGCTTTACATAGCCGTTCATGTTATCCTTGTAGGACTCATAGTCTTTCTCAGCGATGACGTCGTAGAGATAAGGGACATACTCGTCGGAGGGGGTGATGGTTATAGAGGCACTTCTGGATGTGGTTCCGTCTACTTTAAAGGAGAAAGTCCATTCTTCCGGAGCGGTAGCGGGAGCTTCGGTCCTGGTGTAGAATCTGGCTATTTCAGTAGTGGGGGCACCTCCTGACCATCCGAATACGAGCACCATATATCCGGTGCTGGCAAGATATACATTCTCATTGGTGTATGTGGTTTCTCCGCTGGTAGCGTAGAAATCAATAAAGAAGGAATCCTCATTGATGATAGTCTGGCGCAGATCTTCGTCAGAGAGTTCGTTGTATCCGACTACCGGGCGGATGCAGTGGTAGTAGGTCATAGTCTCGTCGGAAGGGATGACGGTATAGTCGAAACCGTCCTGAATGATGTTGGCGAATACTACGTCGAAGTCGGCATTCTCCAGGGCCAGGGTAGTGTATTTTTCAGAGGCGATCCCGGACGAGACTTTTCCCTCGTCGTCCAGACCGGCGGCGAAAGCGATGTATTCTGTCTCAGGAATCTGCCCTGTGAACTGCCAGGTCTGCTCTCCTGTGCTGCAGATGGCCTCCAGTGCCGATTCGACATCACCGAAGTTGTTGACTGCCTCAGCCATCATGTTCTCCATATAGACAGCGAGGTCACCGGAGTGATGCTCATTGAGCACGCTGACTGCAAGGACATCGTAGTAGTACCTTGCATTGTCGTATGACGGTACCACCTTCATGTCTGCGGATGTTGCTGTGATATTATCCAGGGTGATGGCAAGCACCAGGGGATCCTTGCCTTTCTGGCTGACGTTAAGAGTCTTCGTTACGGAGTCATTGCCCTCTCCGGCTGTGACTGTGATGATTGCCGCAGGAACAGCCTCCTCATTCTCATTAGGCTCGGCAGTTACTGTAAAAGTCGTGTCGGTGGTTCTCTGAACGGCGAAATAGTCGGGCTGGTCGGATTCAACGGACCACTCTCTGTTGGAAGTGACTTTTACGGTCTCAGTTCCGCCTTTTGCGTCGAAGACGATTTCTTCGGAGGGATTAAGAGTCAGAGCTGTCGGTTCTGTCGGACCGGGTTTCTCCTCGCACGAATAGATAGCAAAAAGTGATAACATTGCTGTCAGCAGCAATACAAGGCCTGAAGGTCTTTTCATAAAAATTAGATTTTAGATTGAAAAAATTAACTTATCGGGTCAAAAATAATAAAAATTGTAACATATCTGCAGAATGTCTCATAAATATTGCATATTTTTCTATAATATTTGTTGATAACAATAATGTTGGCTGTCTCGAGGCAATCTGCTCGCGGACAGACCCTGCTGTCCAAGGCGATAAACTCAGGCAGTCCGACCAGCTCTGAGATGCTGGTTATCGGTGTTTTGTCCAGGTGCTCTTTTGTCGTGGATAAAATCGATGTCGTCTCAAATACAGTATAATTTTCACTTTACATTTTAGTTGAATTGCATACCCTTGATTAATAGTGTTTTATGTGTTTGATGAAATGTTAAGTGGACGAATTCAGGCCAAAACAGACATTTTTGTCATCACTTAACATTTTTTGCAATATGCAGTATCCTGTCAATCAGGTGGTTGTGACGCAACTAAAATGTAAAGTGATGATGCAGGGGAACTTTTTCTACATTTGCATAAATCTTTTGACGTACGATGAAAATGAGATTCTTGAATGTATTTATGTCGCTGGCCGTGATATGGTCGGCGTTGCTGCTGACTGCCGGATGCGGAGGCAGGGTGTCCCGACTTACGGCGGAGGAAACGGATCTGATAATGTCATCAGACGGACTGATGCGGGTGCTGCTGGTGACTTCTCCGGAGGATTCGCTGGTACTTCGCACACCGTGCACGGATTTGGCGGAGGAGGACCTGCTGTCGGAAGTCTATGAGCACCTGGCCTGCAGGATGATCGCCACGGTTACGGACTCCACTCAGGACGGGGTCGGTCTGGCTGCTCCCCAGGTCGGCCTTAACCGTCGGGTAGTGGCCGTAATGCGCTATGACAAGCCGGGATATCTCTTCGAGGTGTACCCCAATATCTATATCGAATATTATTCTGAAGAAACGCAGACCGGTCCGGAAGGTTGTCTTTCCATCCCCGGTCCGGCCGGAGAAGTGGAACGCTCGCAGCAGATAATTATCCGCTATACCGATCCGGCGACGCTGTCGGCAGTCCGCGATACGGTGGATGGTTATACCGCGGTCATATTCCAGCATGAAGTAGACCATCTGGAAGGGATTCTGTTCACTGACAGACTGACGGATTCCAAGGAGTG
>ULLI01010043.1_pt1 | contig 20419 bp, 20 predicted proteins | sample 1951351 | NCBI WGS metagenome assembly ULLI01 (sample SAMEA4835520, study PRJEB28245) | human gut metagenome | biome: gut microbiome; material: fecal sample | place: Denmark | collected 2008 | reverse complement strand
TCCACACTTTCTTTTTATAAACTAAATGCCATTTCGGAGTTGGGTGGAGGGAGGATTATCATGAATGTATATGACCCTAAAACTGCCATAGCCAATAGGCTGCAAGGACAAAAATTCACTATCAACAATGTGAATGATGAAAAGGCAATGCTAGAGGACATTATTCGTGCAGGAAGTACTGAATTAAAAAAGTATATCTCAGAGAGTTGCTCTTTACGTCATGAAGAGTATGCCTTAAATCTTAACAAAACAGCCGAAGAAGCCTATAATTTTTATCTTCCAAAATCTGGATTCCTCTCGAATGTGTCTACTGAGTACGTTAAGAATCAGATAATTCAGCAATTAAACGAGGAGTGATATGAAAAAACATTCTAAAAGCGGGCAAGATGAATCTGGCTATTTTGTACGGCCTAAAAAGAGAGGGAATCCGTCTCATGTTGTTTGGCGCAGAATGTCAGGGATAATCAGAGACAATATTGATACCTTTCCCCAAAATGCAGATTTTAATGAAATTGCTCATATTGTAGAAGATTTGGCGAAATCTTATGGCATTTCTTTGCCTAGATGGGCTGTAGGCGCATTTGCGAATCAGATTTTAGGTTTGTATTGCTGTCTAAACTTTTTGTGTCACTTAAAGACTAGCGAATACACTACTCTACACGACAGTTTTGCAATAGTTGAGAATAAAACATTGCTGCAGTCTTTTAATCTGAGCCAATTTAGAAAACTTACATACAAGCGGCAGATTGACTTTTTGCTTTCTCATGTAAGTCTTGTACAAGAGATATTGGAAATAAGTAACAATCAAAAACAATAAGTACAATGAAAAAGATTTTAGTATTGCTGGCCATTGTGCTAGCCGCTCTTACCTCGTGTAAGGAGGAATTAATACAGTATTCCATTTCCATAGACACTTCTGAACTGTCATTTGGCTCTGCAGGCGGAGAGGATACCGTAAAAGTAACGAGTACTGCAGATTGGGAGCTTTCTGGAGATTCTTATTGGTGTTATGCATCTGAATATTATGGGCAAGGAGATGCGGAAATCATATTTACCGCTGATGCTAATGAAGATTCAGAATCAAGCAGAAGTGCGACATTCACATTCATCAGCGGAGACAAGGAAGCAACACTTGTCGTAACGCAAGAAAAGAAAGAGTATTCAATCAGCATCGAGCCGATAGAACTTACATTTGGAGCTGAGGGGGGTGTACAGGAGATTGTCGTTACAAGTTCGGACGAGTGGGAAGTTACGGGTGAATCCAATTGGTGTTATGCGTCTGCAGCATCTGGAGTAGATGGGGATACCGTGAAATTCTCAGTAGAGCCATATACAAATACAGAAGAAACAAGAACTGCTATTTATACTTTTGTATGCGGAGATAAGGAAGCGGTCTTGAATATAGAGCAGGAGGCAAAGGTTTATTCCATTTCGGTAGAGCCAGCGGAACTGACATTCGTGGCGTCTGGAGAGGGAAAGTCTGTTACCATTACTAGTTCTGACGAATGGGAATTTTCATCTGATGAATCATGGATATCCGCATCGGAAGAGAACGGAGAAAGCGGTGCGGTTGTAAACATTGTTGTCGAGGAGAATGAAGACGCCGAAATCCGTACAGGTATGGCAACATTCAGATGCGGAGACAAACAGGCAGATGTCAAGATAACACAAGAAGCAAAGGAATTCACAATATCCATAGAACCAACGGAAATTGAATTTGAAGCAGAGGGAGGTGAACAAGAAATAGCTGTCAAGAGTTCTGATAATTGGAGGCTATCAACTGATAATGACTGGATTACAACATCTGCCAAGACTGGAAGTAATGGAGATATAGTCAAAATCATTGTGGACTATACTGCATCAACAGAAATACGGACAGGTATCATAACATTTACATGTGGCAACAAAACGGCAGAATTTACAGTTACACAAAATCCTGATGACAGTCCAATTATCCAATTCAAAGACCCATATTTTCTTGAAGCACTGGTAAATACAAAACAAGTTGACAAAAATGAAGATGGACAAATTTCGGAGAAGGAAGTATTGAGTACAACGGAATTAAATTTGGTAAATGTAAAGTCGGGACATCTGATTAGAAATACGGAAGAATTGTCTTATTTTACATCATTGGAATATCTTGAAATTAAAGATGTCTTAGCTACTTCTTTAAATCTTATAGGAAGTGGTTTTCCTGTATTGCAAAAAGTAATTATATCCGATGGCGGATTGGAATATATTGATTTTAGTAACTGTCCTTTATTGGAGTGTGCTGATATAGAGGGTCAATTATATTCTCCAATAAACAAAATAGATTTAAGTGGGTGTCCTCTGTTAAACGATGTGCGGTTAAGTGGGTGTAAAATAATAGATTTAAGTAACTGTAAATCAATAGAAAGTTTTACACAAGAAGATTATGATATAACTGAAAAGATAGATGTTAGCAATTGTGTTTCATTAAAAGAGTTAGTGTGTTGCAATAATAGCAAGCTGACTTCTCTGAATATATCCAATACTGTATCATTGACTAAATTACAATGTTACAGTGATAAAATCCAAGCACTGGACTTAAGCAGCTGCACTGCTTTGACAGAGTTGGATTGCAGACACAATCAACTTACATCCCTTGATTTAAGCAAGAATACTGCTTTGACAGAGTTGTCTTGCTCTAACAATCAACTCACATCCCTTGATTTAAGCAAGAATACTGCTTTGACTGAATTGAATTGCAGCGGCTGTCAGCTAACAACCCTTGATTTGAGTAGCAATACAGCATTGACAACATTGTTCTGTAATCATAATCTCCTAACAAATCTTGATTTAACCAACAATACATCATTGGAATATTTAAATTGTAGGCAGAATGACATTACTACTCTTAATCTCCAAAATAATACAGCACTAACGGAGATAGAATGCACACTTAACAAACTTGTATCGCTTGATTTGAAGAATAATGCTTCGTTAAAAACGTTATATTGTTATTCGAATATGCAACTTAAATCACTGGATGTGAGTTCTTGCCATAATTTGATGACTTTAAAGTGTGTCCAATATCGAAATTCCAGTGGTATCCCAAGCATTGACGATTTTACTGCATGCCCACTTGAAACCCTAAAGATATATAAATATCATCTCTTACCTGATATTAACATTAAAGCACTGGAAATTGTTTACGGAGATATAATCGAATATGTCGAATAAATAAAGTCAAACCGTCCCTCTGCTATTATAGTGGAGGGACTTTAGAAGAAACAATATTATGAGTGTTTACAGAAATGAGATAGACTTTGTTGAACGAACAAAGAAAATTTTTAACAATCTATCGGGCAGTAGACTTGACAAGACATTTTTCTTGAACTGTTGTATCGGACTTTTGATTGCACCACAGCAATATAGCGCACATAGCCAGCAGAAATCGTCCCTCGGAACAGTTGATATTGAAAATTGGGGTATTGACACATCCAAATGTGAAGTGAATACAGCAATGAAAGGCTATACAGCGGATTCTGTCGAGAATATAGCAAGGCATTTCCGCAACTCTCTTTGTCATTATCTATTCAATGTCAAGGATTGCAATCCAAATGGAGAAATTGAAAACATTACAATAATTGACAAAGCGAGTGATGATGAAAATGCATCTACAACATTTAAACTAACATTGTCATTTGATAATTTCAAGAAGTTCGTGCTTAAATACGCAGATACGCTTGTAGAACGATTGAAGGCATTGTGATACAGCTTCTCACCATCTTTTACATCCCCTCCACGTGAGGGGATTTTCTATTTCGCTGTATATCATCCTGTTATCTGCGCTTTAATTTCGTAAGGGGTATATAAACAGAAAAATTGAGAAAATACAGCGCAGGTGTGAGGGAGTATGTAAACAAAACTGCACACAAAAGTTGTATTTCGATATAACTTTTATATCTTTGCAGCATGAAAAGGATTGTCGCTTACAAGGGGTATTATGCGGAGTTCATGGCAAAGTTGTCAGAGCAGGAGAGAAAGAAGATAATGCGTGCATTGCTGCTGTTTGAGACCGAGGACAAGATACCGCATCATTATATCAAGTTCATAAGGGACGGGATATACGAGTTCAGAGTGAACTATGGCAACAATGAGTTCCGGCTGTTCTTCACTTATGACGGGGATACGATAGTCATTCTCTTCAATTGTTTCAAAAAGAAGACGCAGAAAACTCCGAAAAGCGAGATAGACAAGGCAGTAAGATTAAAAAATGAATATTATGAGCAGAAATGAGATTTACGATGTCAGTGCAGAACTTGAAAAGGAGTTCGGAGCAAAAGGCACTCCCCAGAGAGAGGCGGCTATAAATCATGCCTGGGAGGAGTACAATGCTCAGATTCTTCTGGATGCAAGGAAGAATGCAGGACTTACACAGGCAGAGCTGGCCAAACGCATAGGAGCGGACAAAGGCTATATTTCCCGTGTGGAGCGAGGTCTTACCATACCGACAGTCGCAACATTGTACAAGATAGCAGCGGCAATGGGTATGACAGTTGAGTTAAGACCTTTATAGAACTATGAATAGTACATGCTGGCCAATACAACTTATTGATTTACAACTACATTGTTTTAATGTTTGCCAGTTCTGGATTTACACTCGAATGTAAACCGTCATGTAAACCACAAAGCCATATAGAGCTGCAAAGACTTCATAACTTTCTGATTTTGATAGAATAATAAACCGCTCAGTCGGTTAGTAGCACCTGACTCATAATCAGGGGGTCGCTGGTTCAAGCCCAGCCGGGTCCGCTCTAAAAATCAAGGAGTTGCAGCGGTGGTTGTAACTCCTTTCTTCTTTTTGCGCTAATAAGAGCACTAACATTTTGCAGCTGTTTTGCCGTTTGGCCAATCCTCAATGGCTGATGATAAGGAAAGTCATGGCAATTTCTCCATATTAGTTTGGGAAGCAGTATGGATGTCGATAGTTTGCTGATATTTATTGATTTTTCGTTGTATTTATATTGTGGAATCAAAAAGTTTTGTAACTTTGCGCGCGAGTTCATTTCTCAGTTGAGAAAAGGAAATCGAAGGACGCAAGCCATAGATGCTCTGCGTCTTTTGCTTTTTTAATGCTCATCTTTTATTCTCCGTTTCCACTTTTTAGCCATCTTATTCCGGGCTTTGTCTTTCCCTTCCATATAGTATGCAGTGAGCAGATAGTATTCGTCTTTATTACGAAGATGTTCAAGGACAATAATATAATCTTCATCTTTGTCCCAAATGTAAGTTCTCATACCTTCCGGCTCTTCAACGGTGAATACTGACATATTGTCTTTTTTCCGCTCTTCAAGGTGAAATCTTACCCAATGTAGTCTTACAGAGCGAGAAGGGTCATATTCTCTTTTTCTGGTTGCTTTATCTGTTATGATTGTAGTAAGGTGTCTGAAAAAACGTTCCATTGTGTCTTCGCCTTCAGCGGGGGTCGGATTGAGTTTCTTATTTTTGAAACTGAAGTTAGGGTTATTGACAAAATCCCTGTTGAAAACACCTTTAAGGGAAGATATACGTTGATGCTTGTTCAGACTGTTTAGTTCAAGCAGCTGGTTATAAGTTTTTAGGAGATTAGTCGGCATATACTACTTCAGGTCAATAAAGAACAGATTGAGTTTTGTGGAATAATTCGTTTTCTTCAAATCGGCAATTCTTGCGTGTTTGCTGATTCTATCAATGATCTTAACCTTTGCTTGGTTCCGCTTTTTAACATCATTTGAGTTGTATGAAATGGCTCCCATCAAAAAGTCTGCGAGTTGCATCAGTATGCTTTCATCCGACCTGATATTTTGGATGTTGCGGAATACACCATATTTAATATTCAGTATGGTTTTCAGTTTGCGTACTTTGATAGCCGATAGAGTGTCCTTTATGTCAAGATAAACATTATAATGATCTGTAGTGTCTATTTTATAGTTGAGCAACTGGTAATACATTTTGTAATAGAAGTCGTCAAATGTATTTTCATCGTTGCACCGTATTTTGGACTTGTCAATTCCGACAGCCCTGAACCATAAATCCGTATCAAAGAAGTAGTCCACCAAGTCGAGGTAGAAATCAATCTTGGACATTGATACATTGCCCCACTTGATTTCCGCATTGAACTTATGCTTGTTCTTAAGTTCTTTGATTCTTTCTGTATGCCTTTTGACTTGAGGGTATGCACAACTGACAGACCCCAAAAACATATAATTCTTGTGGTCATTCTCCAGATGGCAACTTTCATCACAGTATATATTGAAGGTCTTGTCCATAAGATACATTGTTTATGCAAAGGTAATGATTCTTCTCTGATTTAAACTATTGCTATCATTGAATCATCTTCTTTCCCTCATACACCTCATCGTTAGATACGTCTGCACCGCCATGTGGCTAAAAATATCCGAATGCATCTTGTTGTATGTGCAAAACGCTGTTTATGAGTGTGCTACCGAGGTCAGGCGTGTGCGTACCTGCCGTTGAGGCATGTAATGGCGGTTCGGTTCATGAGGGCTGCATCGGATATTCAGCAGCGGCCGGTAGTGCGGATGCCGGTGTCGTACTCTCGCCGGTCTGTTAATTCTTTGTACATTTGCCGGATAATATCCAAATACGGCAGGAAAATGAGTTATTGCAGGAGATTGCTTAAAGGAGTTGTTGCGGCGGTGCTGGTGTCACTCGTGTCGCTGTGTTTTTGTGGAACGGCGGTTGCGGCTGGCGACAGGCAGGATGATTTTGCGGTGTGGAGCTCGATTACGGTGCGCAAGCATATCGTAAGCGGTCTTTCCCTTTCTCTAAATGGGGAACTGAGGACTGCCAGGACGGCAACTGATGTCAATCTTTGGTGGGTCAATCCGGAGCTGCGTTTCCGTTTCAACGAACTGTTTTCTCTGGAAGCAGGTTACCGTTATGCAGGGGTCAACCGTATCGACTATTGGGAGCCTGCGCACCGCTGGTATGCAGGAGGTACGATAGGAATCAGTATTGGACCGCTATATTTTTACCTGCGGGAACTTATAGAGCAGATTTACTATACGGACAGGGATCCGAATGCCTCAGGCAGTGTCATTTCATATCTGCGTAGCTGTCTAAGAGTGGAACTGAAGATGGATGCCCTGCCGCTCACGCCGTTCATCGGAGTGGAGAATTTCCTGTACCTGTTCGACTACCGCAAGGGAGAGACCGGCATTATGCGCTATACGGCCGGGGTGAGGGTGCCGGTAGGGAAGATGCACTCTTTCAGCGGATATTACCGTTTTCAGCAGACGCTCAGTTCCTCGGGACTGGATGAACACATACTCGGTCTGGGATATACCCTCTGTTTTTAGAAGAAAAACAGTCTATGTAAATTTGTTTATTTATTTGAAAAAATTTGAAAAAACTGTATATTCGTGGGCAAATGACAAAACAACAAAATAAGTGAATAGAGTATGAAAAATGCAGTTTTTACATTCCCTGTACCGGCAAATGAGCCGGTGAAATCATACCTCAAAGGCTCCCCTGAGAGAGTAGCCCTCGAGGCCGAACTTAAAAGACAGAGCGGCATAGAGCTGGACATTCCGCTGATTATCGGCGGCAAGGAGGTCCGCACCGGCAACACCGGAAAGGTGGTTATGCCGCATGACCACTCTCACGTGCTCGCCACATATCACAAGGCAGGTCCCGAGGAGGTTAAAATGGCCATCAAGGCCGCTCTCGACGCGCATGACGAGTGGGCGGAGCTGGACTGGACTGTAAGAGCCTCCATCATCCTGAAGATAGCCGACCTGCTCGCAGGCAAGTACCGCGCTGTCATCAACGCCGCATGCATGCTCGGCCAGAGCAAGAACTTCTATCAGGCGGAGATCGACTCGGCCTGCGAGACCATCGATTTCCTGCGCTACAATGCCGCATTTGCCTCCAAGATCTACGGCATCCAGCCTAAGAGCGGCCCGAACCAGATCAACAGCGTGGAGTACCGTCCCCTCGAGGGATTCATCTTCGCCCTGACCCCGTTCAACTTCACATCCATTGCCTCCAACCTCTCGATGTCTCCCGTGCTGATGGGCAACACCGTGGTATGGAAGCCCTCTACCACCGCCATCCTCTCGAACTACTATCTGATGAAGATCTACGAGGAGGCCGGAGTGCCCGCAGGCGTGGTGAACTTCATTCCCGGCAGCGGCGCTGTCATCGGCAAGGAGATCTTCGCTTCGAAGGACCTCGCAGGAGTGCATTTTACCGGTTCCAGCGCTACCTTCAATACCCTCTGGAAACAGGTGGGCGAGAATATTGCCAACTACCGTTCCTATCCCCGCTTAGTGGGCGAGACCGGCGGCAAGGACTTCATCTTCGTGCATCCCTCGGCTGTGGCAGAGGAGGTCGGCAATGCGGCTTACTGCGGTGCTTTCGAGTACCAGGGCCAGAAGTGCTCTGCCGCTTCCCGCATGTACGTGCCCAAGTCCCTGTGGCCCGCTATCCTCGAGAAGATCAAGGATACAGCCGCTAAGGTGAAAATGGGTGATGTCTGCGATCCCTCGAACTTCATCAACGCCGTCATCGATGAGGCTTCCTTCGACAACATCGCATCCTACATCGAATACGCCAAGACATCGAAAGACGCTGAGATCGTGCTGGGCGGCGGATATGACAAGTCCAAGGGCTATTTCGTGGAGCCTACTGTCATCGTCACCACAGACCCCCATTTCAAGAGCATGGAGGAGGAGATCTTCGGCCCCGTCCTCACAGTCTACGTCTATGACGACGCTGATGTGGACAAGGCTGTCGAGCTTTGCGACACCACCTCTCCTTACGGCCTGACCGGTGCCATCTGGGGCCGCGACCGTCTGGCTCTCGAGAAGATATCCCGCAGGCTGAAATATGCTGCCGGCAACTTCTACATCAACGACAAGCCCACCGGAGCCGTTGTCGGCATGCAGCCTTTCGGCGGCGCCCGCGCATCCGGTACCAACGACAAGGCCGGCGGCGAGTTCAACCTCATCCGCTGGGTACTGCCCCGCGCTGTCAAGGAGACCCTCGTGCCTCCCACAGATCACCGCTATACCTACATGAAGGAGGAGTAGGGCATACACCTTTCAAGTAAAATTATTCCCCGCCACGGCATTGTGTCTGTGGCGGGGATTTTTTATGTCCTGTCTGAGGTGGAAGGCGTAGATTATTTTGAGATAATCCAGTCGCTGATGTTGTGTGCCTCCCTGTCGAAATTGACTGCAACCTTGACAACGGGGAGTCCGCAGAGGGCGAAGCGCTCCGGGTACTGCTTCAGGTCTATCTGCTGCATGGCGGTCTCCGCGCTTTTGTCGAGCTTGACTTCCACTACATAAAGCGTTGTGGCCGTGCGCAGGACCATGTCCACCCGCCCTTTCGGGGTGCGCACCTCCACGTCCACGTAGTAACCGAGCAGGGAGAAGATGATGTAGAGCATCTGCTGGTAGTGTCCCTCGTAGTCGGTGTTGTCGGTATAGGGGACGGTGCCGAGGAAGGTCTGCAAGGCTCTGAGGATTCCGTCCATGTCGTCGTCATAGAGGCATTCCGCCATGGATATGAGGGCGGAGGAGGCAGAGACGGTATCCGTTGTCACATAGTAAGGGAGCAGGGAACGGAACAGTCCGATTCTCACTTCCTGGTTGGGTATGCCCAGGGTGTAGGATTCGGTTATGGGGTTTCCTTTTTTTATGGTATAGTATCCGCTTTGGTACAGCAGGGGGATGATGCTGTCGAGCCGCTCGGTAGGGGTATCGAATGCCTCCTTGCCTGCCTTGCATGTCTCTCCCAGCTGAATGGGAGTCATGCGGAACTTGCGCAGCATCTCTATCAGGTATGTCGGAGTGCCGCTCCCGAACCAGTATGAGTCCAACTTGGCGTTGGCGAAGGCCCTGATGAGACTGAACGGGTTGTATATGTCCTGGGAAGGCCATGTGAAGTGGTATCCGTCGTATTTGGCTTTCAACTTGGCGAATGCTTCCTCCCTGCTCAGGCCCAGTCTCTGCGCCAGGATGTCCAGATCGGGGCTCATCTGGGTGAGCATCTCCTCTTCCGTGATGCCGCAGACTGCTGCGTAGGGCTCCAGCATGCTGATGTTCTCCAAATTATTGAATTCGCTGAATATGCTGAGCTGGGAAAATTTGGTGATACCGGTCATGAAAACGAACCGGAGGTAAGGATCGCAGGCCTTGAGCGGGCTGTAGAAGTTGCGCATGACGTTCCGCAGTACGGGCAGGGTCTTTTCTTCGTGTACGACATCCAGTAGGGGGGCATCGTACTCGTCGATAAGCACGACTACCTTCTGGCCGGTCTGCTCAAAAGCTGCTTGAATCAGGGTTCTCAATCTTAGGTTGGGGAATCTCTCTTCTGTGATTACTCCGTATTGTTTTTCGTAGACAGCGAGCTGATTGCATAGAGCCGCTTCCAGTTGTTCTTTGTCCGCATATTTGGCCATGCTCATATCGAAGTGCAGCACAGGGTAAACATTCCATTCTTTCTCCAGTGCATCTATGGCCAGTCCTTTGAAGAGAGCCTTCTTCCCCTCGAAATAACTGTGGAGGGTGGATACCAGCAGCGACTTGCCGAACCTCCTTGGGCGGCTGAGGAAGATGTATCTGGCCCCTGAATGAGTCATACGATATACGTACCCGGTCTTATCGATGTACAGATAATGTTCATTCCGGATATCAGCGAATGTCTGTATGCCTATCGGGTAGAGTCTTTGCTGTGTGCTCATGGTCTGTGTATTTATGAGTTTGCCGTCCCAAAGTTACGAAATATATCGAGACGCAGCAGTGGCTGGGATTATTTCACTGAGGTAGTGATGTCCTGACGGTGGCGGCGGTCATGCCAGAGGCCGGCGAAGGCGAGGGTGAAGACTGCGAGGACAATGCCGAGCAGCGGGCTGAAGGGGGTGGTGATGACCTTGCGCATGATGTCGGAGACGCTGGAGATGAAGCCGGAGACCGCTCCGGGGATGTCAAGTCGAGGAAGGTCTATGGTCAAGGAGTTCAGACCGATGTTGAAATAGTCGAGAACGGCGACGGCGGCCGCTATGACAAACACCGCTCCGAGTATGCTGCCGCATACCGTTATTATGCGCGTTCTGCGGGCAGCGGCCCTCTCCCTCTGCTCTATTTTCTGCATCACCCTGTCGGTGAAGTCCTCGGGTAGTCTTATTTTCTCCATGGTCATCCTCCTTTTATTTTTCCAGATCCTTGTTTTCCTTCAATATTCTTGCCAGCCGGTTACGGCAGCGGAACAGCCGTACCTTGACATTGGACAGGGACATGCCCGTAATCTGCGTCAGCTCGGCCAGGCTGCGGTCCTGCTCGTAGAACGCCGTTATCAGGAACCGGTCCTGCGGCTCCAATTCAGCCACTGCCTTCTCCAGGGCTCCGTACTGCCTCTCGCGCAACTCCTTGAGTTCTGTATCCTCCCCGCTTTCGAGCCACGTAGAGCTCTGCTGCAGTTCCTTGTCCGTGAATTTCTCCCTGCTTACCGTCAGCCTTTTCTTCCTCATGGACGAGACTGCCAGATGGTAGGCTATGCTGTAGAGCCAGGTGGAGATGGAGCTCTCGCCCCGGTATTTGCCCAAGGAGAAATACGCCTTGACAAATGTCTCCTGAGCCATGTCCTCCGCGTCCTCCCTGCTGCCCGTCATCCGGTAGAGCATTGCGAGAATCATGCCGCCGTGAGTGTCCACAATCTGCCGGAAGAGGTCCTTGTCCCCGTCCAGTATCTTGAATATGAGTGCGCTCTCCTCGGCTCTTGTCATAGGTCTTTTTGTTCTGTCTGCTGATAAGACGCATGCAAAGGTAAAAAGTTACATTTTTATTTTCTACACAAAAAAGTGTGTAACTTTTCGGACATTCTGCGTCAAAGATGCAAACGAAACATTCGATAACCCTAAAATGTAAAGTTATGGTAACAGATGCAATCATTGTGGCGATTATCTTTTATTTTGTGTATCGCGTACTCGAGAACTTAATTCACCGTAAGGAGAGACTCATCGTGGCTCAGAAGATAGAGACTCTCGATCCTCAGAAGAATGGGCAGATAGACCTGAACAAGTGGTTCGGGGCAGTGGCAACTAATAAGTATGCGCCCATGCGTTGGGGGCTGCTGCTAATAGGTGCCGCTTTTGGTCTGGTACTGGCCTTTTTCATACATCAGTCAATGTTCCAGAATATTAAATGGAACAGTACGGGAACCGATATGCTGTACTTCGGCATGACATTTCTCTTCGCCGGCATAGGTCTGCTGATCTCGTTCATACTTGAAAGGAAATACACTGCGGAGGACCGGAAAAAAGAGTAGGGTTATTCTTTCAGTCTCTGCCTGATATCCATCTTCTCATGCAGTATGCGCACTATGGTTGCGCAGTGATTGTCGGATATCGTGTAGAAGATAATGTGCCTGCCGGCCTTGACGCCTGACAAGCCTGCCATTACCTCGTCGTAACGGCGGCTTGTCGTTATTTTGGACTCGGATATCATCCTGCAGCAGTCAATTAGCAGATTGTAGTAACGCTCGGCCTGACTTACGGACCATGTCCTGACTGTGTATTCCCAGATGGAGGACAGGTCATCTACGGCCTTGTTAGTGAATATCAACTTATTCATCGGGAAGACCGGCTTTGAGTTCCGCAAGATGTCTGACCGGATCGAACCCTCTGGCGATACCGCTGTCCAGTCCGCTTTTAATTGCGGTTTTAAGGGCATCCAGACGGCATTCGTCTTCTTCCAGAAGTCTTAGCCCTGCCCTTACCATTTCACTGGCGTTGCTGTAGCGTCCCTCTTCGATGGAAGTCCGGATAAAGTTGTCGAAATGCTGGCCTAAGGCTACAGATGTTGTTTTCATGGAGTATAAAAATTTTGCGCAAGTTACCAATATTTAGTAACCGCGCAAAATTTTTATGTATGTATGCGGAAATTATTTCCTGACAATGGTGCCGACAGCTTCGAGGAGCGGGTCGACGCTGACTTCTGAGCCGACGGCCTGCTGCATCCATATCTGGGGAGTCAGACGGCCGAGGGTGTAGATGCGGCGGAGCTCCGAGGCGAATTCCAGCCGGTTGCGGCACTGGGCCAGATGGCTTTCAAGCTGGTACTCGATGATGTGCCCGAAGGGGTAGTTGGGCAGATACATCGGGGAGTTGACCATGTGGGAGTAGACGGCCAGCAGGGGGCAGTCGGGAGTGCCGAGGACGGGGGCGTAGTACTTGTTCCATACGTCCTTGGCGATGGATACCACTGCGTCGCGCAGCTCTGAGGCCGTGGTTTCCGGGTGGGCGTAGAGCCACTGCCAGGTGTACATGTCGGTCAGGGCCACGCCCATAATCTCGTAGGCGCCCCAGAAGATGTCCAACGTGATGTTGTCGTCCAGCTTGTAGTCAAAGCCCAAAAGCTCCAGGTCGCGTTTCTGGAAGATGAAGGCCAGGGCCTCTGTGAAGGCGGTATTGGGCACCCCGTTTAGCATGTAGTAGTCGATGTCGTAGAGGTCGAGGGTCTGCTCTACATTGTGCCCGAACTCGTGTACGGCGATGTTGTAGCCCTTGTAGTCCATGCCCTTGTCTCCGATGCGTGTGCGCAGGCGGGCGGGTTCCCAGCGGCCTGAGGCTCCCCAGGCGTGTCCGGAACCGCGTGCCGGCTCGACGACAATGCGCTCGGCTATGTACTTCGCGTCATGGGCAGGGAAGCCGAGGTACCGCAGCATTCTCGGCATATCCTTGGCAAATGCCTGTGCGTCGGGGTATTTCTTCTGGGTCATCTTTGTCAGTTCGTCCTCGGACATGGCGGCGCGGCTCTTGAACCCGTCATACCAGATATCGTAGGGCCTGAGGTCGCGGCCCAGACGCTCCTTGATGAGCGCGGCTACTTCCTTTACTTCGTCCGAGGAAATCAGCCGGATGAAAAGCTGCTCTATGTCAGCGGCGGACACCTCCATTCCCTCCTCGAAGTTGCGGGCAATGCCGGTAGGAAGCTGCGGGCTGTAGCGGTCTATCTGCTCCTCTATATGGAAAGTGTTGAGGATATGGGAGTAGCGCACGTCGGTCTCGGGCTGGAGCTGCACCTCCTTGCCGTCCTTCCAGGTCTTGTTGGAGTACGGGGCCCAGTCGTATCCCGGATTATTCACCACGTCTTTCGGAATGCTTTGGTCTACAATGCGCAGCATCACCTGGTAGATCATTTCCTGCTTTTCGTTGGCATTGGGGATGTCGGCGTAGTTGCTCTTGATTTCGTCGCGAAGGTTCCAGTGCGAGAGCAGCACCATGTCCTCGGGGAAGAGACGGCGGCCGTCCTCAGTGAGCAGGTGTCCCATCATGATGTTGTAGGAGGCGATGTAGTTCTCCGATGCGCTGAGCACCTGGGAGTACTCCGACTTCACCTTGGCCGGTACGCGGGTGGTGAAGGCGTCCCCCATGCGGGCGTAGGCCCATTCGAGGCGGCTCCAGTCCTTGCCGAGGGTATTCTTCTCCTCGAGGGTGTAGAAGGGGAAATTGAGAATGGTGACAAATGCCGTCTTGTTGGCGAACAGGTCGTCCGAAAGGTGGGAGTAGGGGTCAAACGCCCCGAGGATATAGTCTATCTCCGTAGGCTCCGGCCCGGTCAGATGCAGGGGTTTCTGCAGCCTGACAGCCACTTGGTTGGACGTTCCGTAAAGGGTCTCGAATGCCTCCGACAGCTTGTCGAACAGCACTTTGCGGTCCTCTGGAGTCGCAGCGTAGCTCTCCGTTGCGAACTGCCCGAACTCCGCTTCGGTACCGTCCTCGGCCCTCCATAGGGCAGCTGCCTGTGTCACTCCTTTCTGAACCAATGCCTTGTCCGCCTCCGGACATTTCTCCGTGATAGCCTGCACCGTCCTGACGACAGTGTTCTCTGTAATATTGCTCATAGCTGTGTCTTTGTCTGGATTCCCATTGCTGCAGCCGCTCACGGTCATCGCCGCCGCGGCCAGCATGATTGCCGGTAGTCTTCTAAATCTTTCCCGCTGCCTCAGGCTGAACTCGCAGCCGCAGTACTGCTGGTTGTAGAACTGCCTGGCGAGGATGTTGCGCCGCTCGTAGAGCCCGCCCTTGCGCCAGTTGCGGTCCCAGAAGCGGGTCAGGCCCCGCCCGCATTGTTCCTGAGCGTAGAGGCCCGCCTCGTTGATCTGCCGGATATCCTTCCATCGGGAGGAGGCGAGGGTAGTGGTGAACAGGGGGAATCCGTGCGAGGCTGCGTAGTCCGCCGCGACGCAGAGACGGTGTTTGAAGCAGGCCAGGCATCGCCTCCCGCGCTCCGGCTCGCCCTCCAGCCCCTCGGCGCATTTCAGCCATCCGGCGTGCTGCTGCTCCCAGTCCCCCATGGTGACGGCCTGTTGTCCTTCCGCATTGTCCGTGATTCTCCGGGCTGATGCTGCATCCTGTCCGGCGCCGTCTCCAGCATTACCCCCGTCCAGGTCCACGATCGCCACCCCTGTCTCATGCGCGTACCGCACGATCTCGTTTTTCCGCCTGAGGTATTCCTCCTCCGGGAAGATGTTCGGGTTGTAGAACAGGATGACAGGCTCATACCCGTTCTGTCCCATCCATTCGAGGATGGCGGCGGAGCAGGGGGCGCAGCAGGAGTGAAGGAGTACTTTTTCCATGGCGTAATTCTTCGGATTGGTGCGGAATTTTATATTTTTGTAAAAATATTGAAAATTATGGAAAGTAAGAAAGAACTTCGCAAATTGATATCGATGCGCAAGAAACAGGTGCCCGTCGAGGAGCGCCGCCGCAGGTCAGTGCCGGTGATGGAGAGGCTGATGGGGCTGCCGCGGTTCCGTCGGGCGCAGAATATTCTGTTCTACTGGGCAATGCAGGATGAGGTGTCCACTCAGGATGCGGTGATTTCCTGTGCCGCCGCCGGGAAAAATGTGTTTCTGCCGGTGGTGGACGGAGAGATGCTGAGGATCAGACGGTTCTCAGGGCGGGCTGCATTGGTGCCGGGCGAGTCGTATTCGATTCCGGAGCCGGTGGAGGGCTCGGAGGAGGTGCGTATCTCCGATATCGACCTGGTCGTGGTGCCCGGAGTGGCCTTCGATATGGAAGGCGGCCGGATGGGACGCGGCAAAGGCTTTTACGACAGGCTGCTCGGGGAGGTACGTGGAGATGGTGCCGGGCCGTACAAGGTCGGAGTCTGCTTCGATTTCCAGGTCGTCGATGCCGTGCCGCGCGAACCTCACGATATGCTGATGGATGCGGTGGTATGCGAGACCCGCACTGAGATCATCCGCAATGACAACCGGGTCTGCTCCGTGTTCGGCATCCGCTATCCGATAGTGGCGGGCGGAATGGTCTGGTGCAGCGGCTGGCGGCTGGCCTCGGCGGTGAGTGCTGCCGGCGGTCTGGGTCTGCTCGGGGCCGGTTCGATGAAGCCGGAGCTGCTGCGGGAGCATATCGCCAAGTGCCGTGCGGCTACAGACAGACCTTTCGGGGTCAATGTGCCCCTGATGTCGCCTTATGCTACGGAACTGATGGAGACGGTGCTGGCGGAGAAGGTGCCGGTCGTCTTCACCTCGGCGGGTAATCCCAAGACCTGGACGGCGCGGCTCAAGGATGCGGGTGTCAAGGTGGCGCATGTAGTTTCCAGCTCCAAGTTTGCAGTCAAATGCGCTGAGGCCGGTGTAGATGCCGTGGTGGCTGAGGGCTTCGAGGCCGGCGGGCACAATGGCCGGGAAGAGACGGCTATGATGGTACTCGTGCCTCAGGTCCGTGAGGCCATATCCCTGCCTCTGCTGGCTGCCGGCGGCATAGTCTCGGGTGCGGGCATGGCTGCTGCCTTTGCTCTCGGAGCAGAGGGAGTGCAGGTCGGTACACGCTTTGCCCTCTGCCGTGAGAGCAGTGCCAGCGAGGAGTTCAAGCGTCTGTGTCTCGGGCTCAAGGAGGGCGATACGATCCTGTCCCTCAAGAAGCTGAGTCCTACCCGCCTGATCAAGAACGATTTCTACGCCCAGGTGCAGGAGGCGGAGGACCGTGGGGCTTCGAAGGAAGAACTCACGGAACTGCTCGGCCGCGGCCGTGCCAGGCTGGGTATCTTCGACGGGGACCTTTCCGCAGGCGAACTGGAGATAGGACAGGGAGTTTCGCTCATAGAAGACCTTCCGTCGGCCGCGGACATAGTACGTTCCATGATGGACGGCTACCGTCGGGCGGTGGCCGGAATGCAGGTGCTGTAGGCTGCAGGCCGGCATGTAGCACGATATTTGCAAAACCTCCATTCTTTTTTAAGAAGATTACGATATGAAGCATGAAACCGGCATTGTGGGAAGCAGTTTTCCCGGCCAGATTACTATCCGCGAAGGGTATTCGGAGTTTTTCAAAGGTCTTATGGACATAGTGCGGGATGCCTCGGCAGGCAGGAACGGAGTGGACGGACAGACAGGGGAAAGTCTCCGCAGCTACGTCATGGACTGGCTTGGAAAGCATCCCCTGCAGGATTTCAATGAATATTCTGACACAAAGTATATACGCAGTTACATAGGCAGATGTCCGGAAACGCACTGGGAGGCCATAGTCATGTCATGGAAACGGGGCAATACCACCACCATCCATGGTCATCCGCAGTTTGCCGCCTACAACTTCGCGGACGGAGTTTTCAGGCTCGAGATCTTCGAGAAAGTCTTGGAGACCGGTGCACGGAAAATCAAGACGGTGGAAATAGACCGTCCCGGAGGATTCTTCGCACTCGGGGATTCCGAAGACTTCGACAACCACATCCACCGCATCACCTGCCTCAGCGACACCGGCCACAGCCTCCACGTCTATTCGGATGACGCACTCAAAGGTAGGGTGTACGAGGAAGTGTAGCAATTGATCATATGAGGCAGTTTGTAGTAGACGCATTCGCCGACCGTCTGTTTACAGGCAATCCGGCAGCGGTATGTCTTCCGGAGCGGGAACTCCCTGCCGATGTGATGCAGATGATAGCAAAGGAAAACAATCTCTCGGAGACGGCTTTCGTCCTGCCGTCAGAGAACGGGCAGAACTGGAGCCTCAGGTGGTTTACTCCTGGTGGGGAAATAGATCTGTGCGGACATGCGACCCTTGCCACTGCCTTTGTTCTGATGAGCGCGACCGGTCTTGCGGGAAATTCGTCTTCAGTGGCATTCGATACTCTCGGCGGCAGGCTTGAGGTATGTCGCGACGGGGGTTTGTACATGATGGATTTTCCGATCTATCATCTTATCCGTGTTGAGGTTACATCAGAGATGGCTGAAGCGCTCGGGGCAATGCCGGATGAGGCATATCTTGCCAGAGATCTGGTTTGTGTATTCGAGGACGGGGCAGTGGTCAGGAACATGAAGCCTGATATGGACAGATTGTGCGGTCTTGACGGGCTGCTGGTCAATGTTACCGCCCCGGGAGAAGGCCACGCAGACTGCGTCTCCCGCAGTTTCGCTCCCAAGCTCAATGTCCCGGAGGACCCGGTCTGCGGCTCCGGTCATTGTCACATAGTCCCTTACTGGTCGGAAAGGCTGGGGAAAAATAACATCGTAGCCTATCAGGCATCAGCCCGCGGCGGTACCCTTTACTGTCATATGCACGGAGACAGAATTGCTATCGGAGGAAAAGCAGTGTTGTTCTCAGTCGGCGATATTTGTATTTAACATAATTGTTTCTGATTCCAGTCTGCCAAAATATCCCTAGGCCGCCAGGAACCTCTCCTAAAGCCATTTTCGCCGAAAATCTACCCTGCACTCCTTTGGAAGGAGTCGCGTTTTCCCGGCATTTCCCCACTCCTTCCGAAGGAGTCGCGTTTCCCCGTCATTTCCCCACTCCTTCCGAAGGAGTAGGGGACGCTCACCCTCGATACGGGCACCAGAGAGCCATTTTCGCCGTAAATTTGCCCTGCACTCCTTCCGAAGGAGTCGTGTTTCCCCGGCATTTCCCCACTCCTTCCGAAGGAGTCGCGTTTCCCCGGCATTTCCCCACTCCTTCCGAAGGAGTAGGGGACGCACACCCTCGCTACGGGCACCAGAGAGCCATTTTCGCCGAAATCCTACCCTTCACTCCTTCCGAAGGAGTCGCGTTTCCCCGCCATTTCCCCACTCCTTCCGAAGGAGTAGGGGACGCACACCCTCGCTACGGGCACCAGAGAGCCATTTTCGCCGAAATTCTACCCTTCACTCCTTCCGAAGGAGTCGCGTTTCCCCGGCATTTCCCCACTCCTTCCGAAGGAGTAGGGGACGCTCGCTCTCGCTACATGCACCATGGAGCCGCTTTAACGAATTTACTTCGGGATGCACTCTCTTTTTCAACCGCTTGAAGATCAGTGGTATACAAAAGAAACTGCACATTTGGCCTGTCTCAAAAGGGGGCGGATGTGCAGTGCGTTTTGCAATAGCTTGATTTACAGGGGTGTTTTCTTTCCTGTGCACCACGAAGTAAATTCGTTCAAAATGCATTCTGACCGCTCTCCGCTCAGTCCCTTCTGAACGAGCAGCCCGGTCCCCGCCCAGTTATTTCTGAACGAGCAGCCCGGTCCCGGCACGGTCCCTTCTGAATGAGTCAGCCCGGTCTCGGCGCAGTGTCTTCAGAACGAGTCTTGATGATAGCTGCTTGTCGTTCGATAAAATCTTAGTCGGGGTCGATTATGGACTGCCGCCATGCTGTGGTCAAAGGTCTAATGTCAATGCGATTAGGTTGATAGATGAAACTGCTAAGGCGTCAGAGACCAGAAGCTGTGAGAGGTAAGTATGCAGATAATCATTATGCAGAATATCGCGAGGAAAGTAACCTTGCAGAGGCGGCTTTCGCTTTTCAGTTAAGAAGAAGTGGAATTATGTCTTTGGAAACAAGTGTTAAAAACAATATTGTTTGAGACTTTATGCTGTCCCATCGCCATCACCCATCAAGGTCAAGAATATGTGTAACAAATCAGTTGTTTATCCTTGTTAGCAGTTTGTTGTGTGCTGTCTGAGCACGGTAAGTCAAAATGTAGGGTGTGCAACTCTCCGGCTGTTCCTAGTGGTGTTCCGACTTGTACAGGCCCCAGGCTATCTGACTGTTCCGATTATTCCTGCTGCCTCCTGACTGTTTGAATTGTCGAAACCATCTTGGCCGTCCCGGGCATCGTGCGTAAAGCTGTAACGGTAAGTACAGTAGCGGCCTTTTATTGGATATGGTTATTGGATATGGTTGACAGTCAGAGCGTTGAAATAATGACGAAATCTTTTCGCCTACAAGAAAATAGCCGAAAAGAACTCGTTGTAATGATAAATGTTTGAATATGAGTGTTTTGAAAATTTGCACTGCGCCCCAACCTACCATTGCATAGGTAAAACCGAAGTCGCCTACCGGTCCTGAATTCTACAATGGCTGTGAATTCCACAACGGCAGTGAATCCCGAGAAATGGTGCCGTTGCGGAGGGAGGCGGCAATCGGGATGTGCTTCAGAAGGCTTGTGGT
>ULLI01010237.1_pt1 | contig 20475 bp, 13 predicted proteins | sample 1951351 | NCBI WGS metagenome assembly ULLI01 (sample SAMEA4835520, study PRJEB28245) | human gut metagenome | biome: gut microbiome; material: fecal sample | place: Denmark | collected 2008 | reverse complement strand
AATCTAAATACACCTCATTATTCATAATTTACATTGTTTTAATTTCTAAAAAATCCCCGTTCCCACCCTCGTATCATTACAGTCAGTATTCGGTAATAATTCTTAAAATTGGCTCTTATCGGCCTTGCGCTCTGCACCTTGACGCCATTGAAGGCATTGATGCTGGAAATGAAAACTAAAGTTCTACGGCACTGCTCTCGGTTCCCGCCGATAGCTCTTTACCCCATGCTCTTCCCCGCATACAAGATTTTACCTTGACACAGGACTACACTCGCCCTGAAATGATACTACCCTTTTGTAATGCCTGTCAATTGTCAGTCACGCGGTTCAAGCTCGAACATCCAGTTGGCTTCCTGAATCCGAAGGTCCACCCTCCGCAATTCGGCTGACAGCCGGTCCACCTTCTTCCGCAGTTCCGCCGTATCTATCGTCCTGACATACTTTATCTCATTACGGCCGTATCTGCTCTCCTGTGCCGAAGCTACTTTCAGCACATTGCGCAAAATGCCTACTTCCCTAGTCAGGACATCCTTCCTTGCAATCAACTTGGTAATCGGCTCTCCGTCAATGACTGCGTGAAGATTGGTCCGGTTGACTCTGTAGATAACATCCTCCAACTGCACTGCCGCATTCTGAAGTTCCGACAACAGATCCTCCGCAGCCTCGTCCGGCTCGTCGCCCTCCTGTATTTTCACAATCGATTTGAGCCGGTCCTCCAGCTGGTCAATCTTGTTCTGTAGGTCTTTTCTGACCGATAATGCCTCTGCTAATTTCATATTGGCCTCCTTTGTTTTTATCATTTGACTGCAAAATTACTCCGCACTTATGCCAGATTAAAGCTCAAGACATAAAAAATCCGCATGCCCTAAAAACATGCGGATGTCCCTGATCGCTCAGACCAACCCATATTTTCGACAAACCAATGTATATCTAATTAAGCGGAGAATAAAACTTTGCGCTTGAAAGTATACTCGATTTCCCACTTCGTTCAATCTATATCTTAGGTTGTCTGCCTACGGCCTCCTACATTGTTACCTTTCTTATCATAACCAGTTATCTCATCGCCACTTCAGAACACAACACGATTTTCATCAACTCCAATAATTTACCAAAAGGCGGCATGGACATCATCAATTCCCCGCAAAATGAAAAGACTTCCTTTCCAACTTACAATACTTCGGTAAATTTTTACCGAAGTATTGTGTGACATATACAATTAGTTTTTTACATCATTAAAACTTATGAACAATCTCCTTATATAAAGATTTCAAGGCTGCTCTGTTTTTATTATTCTTGCAACTTTTTAATAATGTCATCCATTTTCTCTTCTATATTCTGTATGTCTTCTAACAGACAATATTGTATGGATGATAATTGTATATAATCTTTATGTCTTCTCTCAACAGGTACATTAAACTTGGAAACCAGTTGTTCTATATTTTGACCATAAATATAAAAGTCGACCCATTTCCATTCATTAAAAGTCATTTTAATACTGCAACTCAAAGACTTACATTCAATATGATTCTTTATAGAGATACTCCATCCAAATGAGTCTTTTATATCACCATTCATCATTTTTTCCTGATTTGGATCATCATATTCCATATTGTATTTTTTTACGAGATTCGGAATGATCTTATCACGTTCCGTATCAAGAAGTATTCTGGCATACCATGAGCCTGGAATATTAATTACCAAAGATGAACGATTTTCTTGTATGTAAAATTTTTTCTCTTTCTTTTCCATTTCGTGAACCCAGTTGAGTAATGGAACAGCACGAGAGTCTTTGGTTAAGCGGTTAAATAGCATTTTGAACCCCCGAGATTCATTTTCCTGCGGACTGGCATTGGATATCACGTCGGCTAGATATTCTGCAATAGGTTTTGCTATATTCAAGTCGAAATAATTACAGAACAACTTGCGAACCGCTTCATTACCAATTATCATATTCTTCAGATACTTTTCCCGTTCTGCCTGTTCTGTAAAATAACGATTTCCCAAAGTGCGCCAAGTATTCAAGCGACTGAAAATTGCCCGCAATAGTATATGGTTATTCGTCCTATATTCTTCTGTGATTCCGTCCTTGTCAAACAAATCTTTCATCACATAATATCTGGCAATGAAATTCTCACTGTCTCCAGCTTTTTCTGTAAAAAAGAAGCGAATTGAACCTTTGAAAAACGGGTGATGTTCTGCTAACATGAATGCTTCTTCCCATTCTGGGATATAATTTATGCATTCATTTTCAGAAAACATCTCTTTTGCCTTCAGTATCTCTTCCTGTAATTGCCGATTATCGCTTTCGAAAGCTGTAGTAGCAAGACTTCTGTAAAAATTGTCAGATATGGCTCCGTGTGCAGAATTCATAGTATGCAGAATTTTAATTACACGCACAGCGGCCTCAGGACTTTCGATAAGAGTATTCTCAATGATATTGAATGCTACACGTAACATTCGCTTAAAATTGGTCTGCACAATTTCATTGTCAAAAGAAAAATCTTCCGGTATATTTTCAATAAATTCAGTAACAGCAGCGAAAGCCACTCGCTCATGAAAATTATTGAATTTGTCGGCGTCTATCTTAAAACCTATAGTGCGCCCATAAGGGTCTCCTTGAATACTTTTCTCAATATCATCTTTATGGGCATGGAAAGTATCCAGAACTTTTTGCATTTGATAGAAAATGGTATCTTCCAGTTGGGCAGATTCTTCATATTGGAGGAAAATCTTTTCGTAATTTTCCAAGCCGAATAAACGACTTTTCATTTTTTCAGACTCAGCGTCTTTATAGAAAAAGGATGTGAGCGAATTAATCTTTGAATTCGACAAACTGTCCGTAAGTGATGCTTTGGTAAAAAGATATCTGTTGATGAATCCGAAATATCTGGTTCCAATCAGATGATCATCAATTTCGATTATCTCATTACATTCTTTATCTTTTTCTTCTTCTGAAATATTAAGTTTCCAAAAGATATCAATCCATTTTGCGTCCGTATCGGATATGAAATCAAACCAGAAAGGAGCGCGGTTATTTTCAACTTTATCTGAACCATAAAGACACTTTTCGTTTGATTTCATGAACTGAACTATTGCCGCCTTGAAATTCTCGAATGGAGTCAGAGACAAGCCCCTGGAATTCATTTTGATGTAAAGTTCATCATTCATATCAAACTTTTCAAGCATCAGCACATAGAATTTCAGTCTTTCCAGATTATCAAAGATATCGTTACAACGATACTCTGCATATAGTTCGTCTATTGAATCCAACATGGTCAGCATAGCGCAGACCGTTGGATCGCAATAGTAATCATCAGTAAACCATTTGTTGTTTTTTATGGCAACCGAAGGCGTGGTTTTCTGGATGTCGATTTTAGAATATTGGACAGTAATATTCGAAAGAAATTGTGTCGATGTATCTCTGGTTTCGTATGTGAACTTTAATAGGAATTCTGGAACACACTTTTTTTCTTTCATACTCACATACCAATATAGAAGAAAGAGTGTGGTTATGCGCTGTTGACCATCCAACAGTTCAAATCCTTCTGTTGATTTTCTCGCTATAACCTGTTTTGAACCAAATAAAAAACCAAGTTCAATAGTCCGATCTTCCGGAGAAGTCAAAACAGAAAAAAGAGCATTCAAAAAGTCCTTTCTGACATCACCTTCCTTATTCCTGCCTTGGGCATAGGCTCTTTGGATTTTTGGAATATAAATACAGGATATCTCTACCGGAACATTCTGTCCGTCAATTATTATTCCTTCAGTAAGGATTGATCTAAATGTATGTAATTCTGATGTTTTCATAATTAACCTTAATTTTCGACCGGATATTTCTTCTTAAAGTCTTCTATCGTGTCAAGCATATATTGATGGTAGCTTTTCTTGTCATTGAAATCCCATCTTAAATTATCTTTCGTACATTCAGGATAAGTCTTGTTAAAGATATTTTGGGTGCATACCGGCACATATACACCATGGTTGATTCTTTCTCGTATTATCTGACGTTTTTTTGCGAAAATTTTGTTTTTGTAGATACGATTAGTACCGGAATCCAGCAGTGTCAGATTCCCTATCCAGTTCTTACGCTCGTCAGAATCGCTCTCTCCGATTAAAGATTTGATAAATTCCAGTATATTTGACATTAATGAAGTTTTGTTTTCTCCATTCGCAGATAACCATGCTGCTTTCAGTTTTGAATAATCTTTGTCTTCAGTAAGTGTTTGACCCAAGGCTATTTCAGCTTCTTCTACCCACAGCTTTTGTTCATCAGGATTGACAAGGGAATTGGTTGTTGCCGAGTCGATATGCTCAATATCCCATCCAAATGCATCCAATGCATCGAACGGGAACCGATATATTGCACACTGTTCGTCTCTGCTGCTTCTACCCATATCTGAAGCTTTTTTTTGTTCATCAGGTTTATCAACATCATGCAGCAACTCTTCAATTTGGCAACATAGTATGTTTACATTCAAGAATCTAAGCAGATTCCGAATTTGCTCTTTATCTGAAGATTTATTGAAAAACAGATTAATATATTTCTTTCCATTCTCTATCTCCAACTCCTTATTGTCTTTTTGCTCAATCGGCACTTGCTCAATGATTTCTTCACATACTTTTTTCTTCAGTTCTAGAATGAAATCTTCCGTTGTAATGACTTCCTCTTTGTTATATATCTCTGATATATCCGTTATTGAGATATTAGCGCTTTTATCTTTAATTAACAATCCTATCCAGTTATAAATGCGAGGATTCTGATACCAGTTCTGAAGCATACGAAATGCTTCCATAATCTTATTCCATTCCTCTATAATAATAGAAGTGTCCTGTGAGTGCCTGTTAAACAAATGATAGTAGTACCGGAACAGTTTGTCGTCACCCTGATATTTCTTGTCATCACAGTCCCGATTATAAATATGCTGGAAAATCAATTCTATACGATCATTCTCTTTGTCAGTTTCATTACTGATAAAAGACCAGAAATCATTCCGGTGTAACGTATTTTCTATAAGTTCCCAATCTTTGGCTATGCTTAATTGGATTAAATTACCTGCAACATCTTTATTCTTCCTTTGCATGAACAGGGCTCGGATTTTCTCTGTGTCAGTAAGATGAATTTTACCCTTATTTTCACTAAGAAATTCTTGAATGGCATTTTTTGAGGGACCTATCTCATACCAGATAAACTGTGCATTGCCTTCAGGTTCCTCAGAATCTTTTTCATTATTGAGAAGGTTGAACAATTTGCAGGCAACAGAATTTAATGTAAATTTCCCTTTGCCAAACAGCTCCCAAGTAGCTCTTGCACATTCATGGTCGGAATCAATGTCATTTTTGAGCCATTGCTGAACATAGTTGTACGCATTTACAATATGCGCTATATCAATGTCATTAATATCACGATTATTTATCGGCTTGAATCCCAAATCTTCTAGAATTTTAAAATCATCAGGTCTGGTTTCATAGTAGATGTGATACAATACCGCATCTCGATTTTCTTTCAATTCTTCAGAAGAAGTAATGCCGGCAGGTTTCATGAGTGCTCTATATAATATATAGAGAGATGTAAGTCTTTGTTGACCATCTATCACTTCAATGACATCCTCTTCTTTACCGTTTATCTCCTGATTTCCCCGTCTTACAATGAGAGGTTGAAGGCTATAAAATGATTTTGGGTCTTTGTTCGGTTTTAAGGCATATTCCAGAAGGTCATTACATAGATCATATATTTGGGTTTTAGTCCAGCGGTATCCCCTCTGATATGATGGAATAAAAAATATACGGCCATCTAGTAAGTTGCTTACTGCTACTTGATCAATGGCATTACATGTCATTAGTATATCTTCGCTCATAATAATTATTTGAATCAGTAGTTGAAAATAATTAGTTTAGTGGGCTGCCCTTGTATTGACTTTCCGTCCTGCTTTATCGTATCTGTCATACCAGACATTACGATGTTCGATCATAGAAATTGTCATAATATCCGTTTTTAGTTATATGTTATCAATTACAAAAAAAGCGTGGCGCCTCTGCCGTCTGTCGGATACAGGTTCTGGAAAACCTTGAAGAAACATAAGCAGCCCCACGCACATACCACAAGTGATATGACGTGAGAAGTTGTCTGCCTGATCTCTCTTCTTTGAATTTTCCAGATTCGTATCCGAGAACAGACCTACACTTTCCGTGAGTCATCAAAATATCGGTTGAATTTATGAATAATCATCCAAATTCACAAATTTCACAAATTTCCGACATCCGATGATTCCAAACATGGCTGCTGCAGATTTGCTGCATCAGTCATTATCCCCTTACCCACCCTCGTATCGTTACAGTCAGCATTCGGTAATGCGTTGTTAATTGGCATCACAGGCCTGAAGCTTGCGCTTGTGAGATGCTTTCGCATGGATGCTGGAATTGCGTTTTGATTCCTGTTGCCCCCGGATCCTGCCGGTAGCGCCTACATATCCATGTTCGTTTTCCGATGCAAAATCCGCCATACAGCATATTGCAGTCAGAATTATGCTCGCCCTGTAATTTACGATACTACTCCGTATATGCGACAGACATCAGTCGCCTCTACTCCCGATGTCTTGAATATCAGTATCCATCAAATCTGCCGTCCAGTTGGTCTCCTGGATTTTCAGATCCGTTTTCCTGAGTTCTGCGGACAAAGTGTCGATCTTTTTTCTGAGTTTTGCCGTATCGATGATCTTGACATATTTTATTTCATTTCGGCTATCACTGCTGTTCGGAGAACTTTTACCATAAAGTAGGTTGCTCGACAGAACCCGCCTCCGGAACACAAACGGGAGTTGTCGGCTGATTATAAATTTCACGGATATCCGCCCTCTGGAAGAGGACTTGTCCGATTGAGTTAGAGATAGAATGAAGACTTGGATCCAACCCGTATCGCTTCTTCGCAATGATGAGCAGAAGATAGTCACCAATGGCTATCCATATCTGCGTGTACACGGCGTTCTTGGAAGTGCCGTAGAAAGTCCTGATGTGAAGATGCTGCTTGATCCATTTGAAGAACAGTTCTATCTGCCAGCGTTCACGGTAGAGTTCCGCAATAGTCAGCGGATCGTCAATCGCAAAGTTGTTGGTCAGAAATCGATATACTCTTCCAGTCTCAATGTCTTCATATACAACAAGTCTCAATGTGTCGGGATACTTTCTGGTAGAGTAATATCCAGCAAGTCTGATAGTCTCATCCGAAAGAACGCCCGAGTCTTTGTTGACAGGTCTGGACTCAATAACCTCATAAGACATATTGTCCTTGGCGCGTGTAACAAAGTAGGCGCCCTTTTGCTGGAAATGCTTGTAAAGTTTCTCAAAGGCAACATATCCCCTATCCATCAGGTAGAAAGCACCTGCTTCAACAGGAATCTTGTCCGTCATCCCGGCATCGTTAACCTTGCCTGGCGTGAGCATGACAAATGTGGGAATCGAGCCTCGCAGATCCATCAGTGTATGTATCTTGAACGCGCCCTTACCATGATGAAACTCGGCCCATGGACACAACTTAAGACACAGGTCAATGGTACTGCTGTCAAACGCATATATCATCTCCTCAAGACCAATTCGCAGCTTTTCATCCTTGTAAAGCATCGTGGCTTCCTTTACCAAAGTCATCGCAAAGTCTTGATATATACGCCAATCCTTCTTCTCGTTGGCCTCCGCAAGCGGGGATCGAGGTATTGCCTTGATTCCGGAGCGATAGAGGTCGCCGCAGAGGTTAAGCGTAGTCTCTATATCTCTCAAACCAGCTCTGTCAGTGAACTGTGCAAAACTCATCACCATGAACTGGTCACGACAATTGAATTTGATGGCATGCCGGTCACCTTTGTAGCGGTCGACACATTTCTTGAACTCGTATTCGTTAATGAGAGACATAATCTGAGCGAAGATTGTTTTTCCTTTGTTCATGGCTTGCGGATAACCTCTTGATGGCTACCGCAAAGTTACTGATGTTCTAATCGAAAAATTTTCTAATGATTGTAACTTATTGATGTTTAATAATTAAAACATTGTCGGAGAATTTTTCTCCGGACACTAGTGATTCGGCATAAACAATGATGCTTCTCTTTTCACACCATCCCGTGAGCAGGCCGAGGAGATTGTCAAGAAGATAGGAAACATTGCCCGGAACAATCTTAATATCCCCATCCGCATAGAGCATACATCGGTAGAAATGGACGGCTCCGGCATCTTGCTTGTCCATGTTCCAGAGCAAAAAGACAAACCTGTCTATCTTCGAGGCATGACGATATATGACAGCTACTATCGATCTGCCGGTCAGACACACAAGATGTCAAAGGCACAAGTCCATGCAATGCTTGCCACTGCGGAGGGACAAACATTCGAGGATAGAATCGCCCTGCCAGGACTTACCGCTGAAAAAGTTATTACATTACTGGACTTTGCCCAATTCTACAAGCTGATTCACAAGTCTGTTCCCTCCGGCATTGACCATATCATTGAGGGAATGGAAACATATGGATTCTGCCGAAAAGAAGACGGAGCGTGGGTCGTTACCAACCTTGGAGCTGTACTTATGGCAAGAGACCTCAAAGATTTCCCGTCCCTTGCCTTCAAAAATGTAGTTGTTCGGCAATACAAAGGCAACAACAATCTTCATCTTTCATCCGAAACATTTTTCCATGAAGGATATGCCATATCACTGGATAAGATTGTAGCCCATATCATGAGTCTATTGGAAAAAACTGAACTGATCCGTACTCCGTTCCGGGAAAACAAATATCCTTATCCAGAAGTCTCCATCCGTGAATTGTTAGCCAATGCCTTGATTCACCAAGACTTCGACATGCAGGGAATGATACTGTCCGTGGAGATTTTCGGAAACAGACTGGTAATTACCAATCCTGGAGTACCACTCATAGACACCAATCGCTTCATTGATATGCCCCCTAAATCCCGTAATGAGAAGGTAGCCCAGTCAATGTTCCTGTTCAACCTGTGTGAAAAACGAGGCAGCGGTATGGACAGAGCTGTCGCTGGTGTAGAAGAAATGAGACTGCCCGCAATCAAGATTGAAAAAGGCGAATATTTCACTCGCGTTACTATATATGAGGAACGCAACTACCTTGATATGTCCAAAACAGAAAAAATTCAAGTTTGCTACCAACATGCCTGTCTCCTTTTCGAGAATGGAGTAAAAATGACAAACCAATCACTCAGAGAACGACTGTCCATCGGAAGAAATAATGCAGCTGTAGCATCAAGGATTATTAATGATACGATTGCTGCAGGTATGATTAAATTAGCAGATGAAAACTCAGGATCGCGGAGATACTCCGCGTATATACCGTTTTATGCATAGGGCTTTTATTTGCACCGGAAATCCTTTCATGGTATAATCCCTTTGATTATCAATGACTTTTTATTTGCATTGGAAATCACTCTTTGTTCCCCTCTCGTTTTGTCGGTGTCTGCAGTACTCTTTACTTTAAAGACTCAGAATGAAGAGCAGTGCCATTATAACTTACCATTTTACTTTTGGAATCACGAGCCTATTCAAAATTAAATGCTATCTTTGCTGCAGGATAAAGCGTTATTTGAAAGCATGAGAAATATGGCACTTCTAAACAGTTCCGCATTTTCTTATCCTTTGCCTGTTCTCGTGCGAGTTTTCTACAAAATGTTGATAGTCAAATAAGTTATTCCAAACTACAACAAATATACGAAGAAGCCGAGAGCAGAGCAAATTTTCCGCCTCTTCATATCGGATTCACGTCTATTTCTTTTGCTGAGAAATCTCTCATGCCTTATGGAGACTAAAAAGATTTTATATTATTTTGCAGAAATTCAGTTCCAGTCACACAATAATATGGCACAACAGTTTGGCAATACATGGTGGGGCGACGAATGGTTGCGTTCGCTGACCCACATTGATTATGAGAACCGCATCCCCCGGGGCGCACGATATGCCCGCAATGGCTCCGTCCGAGAAATACAGTTGCAAGATAATGTTATCAGCGCCAAGGTGCAAGGTAGCCGTCCGCGGCCTTACCGCGTTAAAATCATCGTCCCGAAGTTTTCCGCCGGGCAAGTGGACAAGCTGATGAACCGGCTGATAGCCCGACCGGGCATCATCTCCGGCCTCCTCAACCGGGAATTGGACCCGGAGGTGCTGGACATCGCCCGCTCCTGCGGCTTGAAGATATTCCCCGAACGATGGGATGACTTGGAGATGGATTGCAGTTGTCCCGATTGGGCGGTGCCTTGCAAACATCTGGCAGCCGTGGTCTATATGTTCAGCCGGGAGATTGACAACAATCCTTTCATTGTGTTCCAAATGCACGGGTTCGACCTTCTGAAAGAATTGAAGAAACGGGGCATTGAAGTGGACAACGTGCGGCAGGAGGTGGAAGTGCCCGCCTTGAAAGACCTCGTGACTACCCTGCCTGCTAAAGATGCAGGAACGGAAGTCCCGGCATTCCGCCGCATCGACTTCTCCAAGCTGGCTGACAGATCTGATGCCCTGCTGATGCTTCTGCCGGACAAGCCGCCTTTTGCACCCCAAGGTAATTTCAAGGAAGGATATGTGGCGGAATTGCGCCGTGTGAGAAAGAACGTGCAGCGTTTCTTCACCGGGAAGCTGGGAAGGGAAGAAATGTTTCCTATCGCATTTTCCAAACTGCCGGAAAGCATCGGTGTGGACGATGCGATAAGCCTCAGCTTTGATTACCGGTATGATTGGACGATAGAAGGAAAGGTTGCCTACAACGAGCGCACGTTGCCTCATGCCTTGCTGCACATCAATCCCGATTTCCTGCCCGACTACCATCCGACGGTCATTGCCCTATACCAAACTCTTTTCTGTGCGCTGCACCTGTTGGACAAGGGGGCGGTGGCTCCACAGTTGCTCCAGTTGTCGGACAAGAAATACCTGGTGCGCTGGATGCCCGCCTACATCGATGCGCAAGCCAAAGAACTGGTGGAGGCACTCGAAGGACTCGTTCCGGCTTCGCTCGTCAAGGTGAAACCTACGGCACGTTCCGCAGCAAAACCCGTGGAGCATCCGGCGGAGTGGCTGGTATCGTATTTCCTCGGGACGTTGGTCAAATACTTGTCGGGCAGTTGCGACCGTATGCCGCTCCTCCCGTTCTTCTTCAAGGGAGAACGCATGCCCTTCGATGGAGTGGGCGAAAAAGAGACACCCGGCGGCATCCGCTCGTGGACGGCTTCCTATACCCTGACGGCATCGGACTACCGCCCGGTGTTCAGCGTGGAAGAGAGCCGCAAGGGAGGTTTCAACCTGCACATCGGCGTGGAGGACAAGCGAAAGCCGGAGCCGCAGACCGTACCCCTATGCGAAGTGTTGGATTCGCCGGAATACGACCGTGAGCGACTGCGTATCCTGAGGAGTTTTACGCTCATCTCCGGGCTGGTGAAGGAAGTGGGGAGCTATATCAACACCGGTGCGAAAAAGCCTGCCCATTATACTGCAGCCTCGTTTGTGCCTTTCCTGCTGCAAGTCATCCCTGCCGTACGGATGCTCGACATCAAGGTATTCATGCCTAAATCATTGGGACAACTCATCCGTCCCAAGGCATCGCTGTCCATCAAGCGGAAAGCCGGTTCGGACAAAGGCTTCCTCAGCTTGGCAGACCTCTTTGCCTTCGATTGGAAAGTCGCGCTGGGCAAGGAACTTGTCCCCTTGGAAGAATTTAAGAAACTGATGGAGAAGGCCGACGGGCTTATCAAGTTCAAGCAACGCTACATCTATGCCGATGCGGAAACCCTGCAAAAGCTGCAAGCCGCCATGGCGCAGGGCGAAAGGCTGACTCCCGCTCAAATCCTGCAAGCTGCCCTGACGGGAGAATACGAATCGGCACCGGTGCATCTGACCGACGAGGTCCGCCAATTGATGGACGAACTGACACGGCAGGAGCATATCCCGCTCCCTGCCGGATTGAACGCTACGCTGCGCCCTTACCAGGAACGCGGCTTCTCGTGGATGTACCGCAACAGCCGCATCGGCTTCGGCTCTATCCTGGCGGATGACATGGGATTGGGAAAGACCTTGCAGGCCATCACCCTGATGCTGAAATTGAAAGAGGAAGGCGCATTGGAGCAGGAGCGTATATTAGTGGTGGTACCCACCGGCTTGCTCACTAACTGGCAGGCGGAAATCAGCCGTTTCGCCCCCTCGCTTACCTTCTTTGTCTATCACGGGACAGGACGAAGCCTGAAGCAGTTTGATGCCGACATCCTGCTCACCACCTACGGCGTGTTGCGCTCGGACAATGCCAAACTGAAGAAACTGCCGTGGACGCTGATGTTCATTGACGAAGCACAAAACGTCAAGAACCAGGACACCGCACAGAGCAAGGCCGTGCGCAGCATTCCCGCCACGACACATATCGCCCTCAGCGGCACACCCGTAGAGAACCGCCTCACCGAGTTCTGGAGCATCATGGACTATGCCAACAAAGGCTACTTGGATACGCCGAAAGCCTTCAGGGAAAAGTTTGTCAACCCCATCCAACTCTACAACGACGGCGATTGCGCCGCCCGCTTCCGCAAGGTGACCGCTCCCTTCATGATGCGCCGTATGAAGACTGACAAGAGCATCATCTCCGACCTGCCGGACAAGATAGAACTGGACGATTATGCCGCACTCACTTCGGAGCAGGCCGCCCTCTACCACCGCACGCTCGAAGTAGCCATGGCGGAAATCGAAGGGATTGATACCACCGACCATGAATCCCTTTTCAAGCGTCAGGGGCTTATCCTGCAAATGATTCTTGCCTTGAAACAAATCTGCAACCACCCGGCGCAGTTCCTCAAGAACGGCTATGCCCGCATAGAGTTGTCCGGCAAGGCGGAGATGCTGCTGGACCGCCTGGAAGGCATCGTGGCGAATGGCGAAAAAGTGCTTGTGTTCACTCAGTTCCGCGAGATGGGCGACTTGCTGGTGCGCTTCATCGAAGAACGGTTGGGACAACGTCCCTTGTTCTACCACGGCGGATGCAGCGTAAAGCAACGTCAGGAAATGGTGGAGCGTTTCCAAAACCTTCGGAGCGATAAGATCTTCATCCTCTCGCTCAAGGCAGCCGGGACGGGGCTGAACCTCACAGCCGCCTCACACGTCATCCACTACGACCTGTGGTGGAATCCGGCCGTGGAAGCCCAAGCTACCGACCGCGCCTACCGCATCGGGCAGCAACGGAACGTCATGGTGCACCGCTTCATCACCAAAGACACCTTTGAAGAACGCATCAACGACATGATCCAGCAGAAGAAACACTTGGCGGACATGACCGTGGCAAGCGGCGAAAGCTGGATAGGCAAGCTGAGCAACAAGGAGCTGAGGGAGATTTTCGGCTGATGCGGAAACTGACGTGGAAGCCGCAGCCAGCCGGCCTGACAACACGGGTCACGAAGTCTTTTTACGATGTCCAGCATACAGCTCAGATGCATTGTGCTTATTATCAAACATATGCATTTTAACGACATGCCGGACCTTACACATTTTGCCACAAAACCGCCTTTTTACCCTCAGTCCAGCAAACACCTATTTTCAGAAACTCTGGATATCAAACACTTACTTAAACGCCACATGCTGGACCCATCTATCATAAGTCTAATGACTTATTTGATGCTCCCATCTTTTCACCTCTTGATTGCCCTGTACCACATTTTCGGTCACGTTGCGAGAGTTACAGTATTCTGAGGGCAATGGCGGCACAGGCCTCGGCATCCGCCAGCGCGTGATGGTGCCGCGTCAGGTCGAAACCGCAGCGGGCCGCGACGGTCTGAAGCTGGTGGTCAGGCAGTTCCGGCCCGAATACGCGCCTGGAGGCAATGCAGGTACAATGGAAAGTATAATCCGGATAGTCCATGCAGTAAGTACGGAACACCGCCCGCAGACAGCGCTCGTCGAAACTGCTGTTGTGGGCCACGAGCGGCAGTCCTCCGATAAGCGGAGCGGCCTTCTCCCACACCTGCGGAAATATCGGAGCCTCAGCGGTATCCTCCCTCGTAAGGCCGTGGACGCGGGTGTTCCAGTAGCAATAATACTCCGGCTCGGGACGGATGAGGCTGTAGAAGCGGTCCACGACCTCCCCGCCGCGGACCACCACAAGCCCCACGCTGCACACACTGGACGGCTCCATGTTGGCCGTTTCGAAATCTATAGCTGCGAAATCTCTCATTTTCCATTTCGGGTTAAATATTCTTCAAATCATAATCAAAGCCCATTCTGCGCTTGGAACCGGATTCCTTTCCGGACAATCTCTCAACCTCGCAGAAAGCCCGGAGGCGGGAATTGTCCAATGCTCCGTACAGGACTTCAGCGACAGAGCATTTGCGGGCGATGTTCTCTATCTGGCCTCCGGAAAAATCATAAAGAGAGGCCAGTTCTGCTGCCGTCCCCGCATCCAGGGACGGTATCAGGGACTGCCAGATACGGGCGCGGACTCCGGCTGAAGGACAGCCGAACTCTATCTTGTAGAGAAAGCGGCGTTCGAAGGCCGGGTCCATATTGCCGGTAAGGTTGGTGGTGGCAATCATTATCCCTTCTAAGGACTCCATCTCCTGCAGGATGATGTTCTGGAGCGCATTTTCCATTTTGTCCACTCCTCCCTCCGCCCCTTGCATGCGGCGGTTCAGAATGGCATCAGCCTCATTGAACAGCAGGACGGGAGCCGGACCGGAAGAATGCGATACCATCGTCCGGTAGCCGTCAAACAGGCCTTTGACATTTTTCTCGCTCTCTCCCACCCACTTGCTCCGCAATTGAGAGACCTCTACCCTCAGAATATCCCGACCTGTCTCCCGGGCTATCTGAAGAGCCGTCTCTGTCTTGCCTGTGCCGGGAGGACCGTAGAATATGCACGAGAATCCCTTGCGCATCCCCTTGGATGCCAGACGGGAGCAGACATCCTCAAATGTTCCCGGCCTCAGCAGCCTGGTAAGTTCACCTATCTGCGCTGCCTCGCGGGGCCCGTAGAATAGTTCCCTGACTGCTATCTTTGTATGCGGCAGAAGTTGTCTGCTCCTGATATTTACGGAAGGCTTTTTCAACTGACCGAACAATTCCACAACCGCACCTTCCGTAAGTTTCACGCAGGAAGTATCCGCGACCCCGTCCTCAGTACAATGTTCCACCAGACCGAAGTGAAAGAGGTCATTATCCCCGTTCCTCATGGAGTTCTTCATATACGATACGGTCAGCCCGTCCTTATAGACATTGCGGTAGTCATACCAGGAAATACTGTCATCATCGTCATTCATCAGCTTATGGCACAGGAACAGCAGCATGATTTTTCCATCCTCATCCAGCTCATACTTGTTGAAAACTCTCACAAAATCCAGTTCCTTATTCTGTTCCAAAAGCGCATTCACTTCCTCCAGAAAACCGTCATACGTCAACTCGTCCTCCTCCAGATCAGAGAACTTTTCTCCAAGCACCGCAACAAGGCGTTCCATAGACATTCCGGCATAACTCTCGGGCACATAAGGTCTGTCCTCCTTGAGCGCATCCAGAACCTCCATGGACACACGGTAGGACCTTCGCTTGGAAGAACGGGAGCACCGTATGTACTTCCTCCTTTCCAAGTCATCTATCGCATTCATATTCTTGATAATACGGATAGTACTGCAATTGAAGTACTGTGCGAACTCACTTATGAGAATACTGTTGTCGGCCATGGAATTGACAAAAGCCGAAAGCAGCACGCTCTGCACAGGCGTCATCGACAATTTTGACGACACGATCCTGATATACCGTCCGGCCTTCTTGTAGAATTCCGCACTGAGACCCGAGTTCTTGCCCAGCTCCATGATTTTCTCCATTGCCTCCAGCAACTTAGAGGTATTGTTCTGAATCTTTTCCATTGCATTCCTTTACTTTTACGCAGCAAAGATCGCATCAACATAGGAAACATGACAGCACAACTGTAAAAAATTTCAGCAAAGGAATCATTACAAGCAGCGCCGCACTTGTGCCATTATTTTTCACAAGTTTTTACTATCTTTGCACAAATTAAACTTTCACATCATGACTAAAGACCTCTTCGACAAGTACATCTGGCTCGTGGACACAATTCACCGCGCGGGTCGCATCACTCTCAGGGAAATCAATGAGAAATGGGCTGTGTCTCCCCTCTACGACGGCGCTGACATCCCCCGCCGTACATTCAACAACTGGAAAGACGCCATCCAGCAGGCATTCGACATCAATATCGAGTGCAAGCGCATCGGCGGCTACCACTACTACATCGAGAACCCTGAGGACCTGGAGAACAGCACCACCCGTTCATGGCTGCTCAACACATTCACCGTCAAGAACATCATCAGCGAGAGCCGGGGCATCAGAGACAGGATTCTCCTTGAAAACGTACCCTCGGGGCAGAAATACCTCACGCCCATTATCGATGCAATGCAGGCAAGCAAATGGATGGAAATAAATCACGGCAGCTACTGGTACGACAGACCGTGCACCTACACCGTCCAGCCATGGTGCCTCAAGCTCTTCAACCAGAGATGGTACGTCTGCGGCTACTGCCGTGAAAGGGACGCCATGCGCACATTCGCCCTGGACCGCATCATAGAACTGACAACGCTGGACGAGACCTTCGAATACCCAGAAGATTTCAACCCCCAGGGCTATTTCGCCGACTTCTGCGGCATCTCTACCGACCATAACATTCCCTTGACCACCATCCGCATCAAGGCCTATGGTCTTCAGGTCCGCTACCTCCGCTCCCTTCCCCTGCACCACAGCCAGAAAGAAATCCAGACCGCTCAGGACGGCGGATGGGCAATATTCGAATACCGCCTCCGCCCCACCTGGGACTTCACCAGCACCGTCCTCTCCCGCATGGACCAGATGGAAATCCTATCCCCGGCATCACTCCGGGAGGACATCCGGAACCATATCCGGCAGATGGCGGAACTTTATGACAGGAACATAAAATCCGGGGCCTAAGTGCAAAAAGTACCCAAACGCACATGCGGGCATTTGGGTACTTTTGAAAAGAGCTGGATTTCATTTCCTTACCATAGGAATTTCGGCATCCGCCTTTTTCGAATTGTTCCGGGCAAACATGACTGAGATGTTCTCATCTATTCTGAAAACTACACGACTGTCTGTCTGTGAGAACGAGACAAGATGAATCTCGGTCACTCCGATGATTTTCATTACATCAAGCAAAAGCTGGACTTCACTTACCCACAATTTAAAATCACCGATTGCAATAGACGCGGACGGAGAAAGAATCATCTTTCCTGTCTCCCTTTCTCTTTCACCACTGCCGTCGCAAACCGGACAATCCACTTCCAGTTCATACGTTTCTCCCTCTTTATCCTCGTACTCAACCAAGACCACACCGCTGCCCTCACATTCGGGACACTCAGTAATGATTGTCTCCATTTCTTGCGGCACTTGCGCGAGAGCATCCTCAATATCCGTCCGGGTTATCAGAAAATCGCAATTATCGTTTGCCAACGACCACGAGTAATCTGTTTTGGACTTATACACGCCATTAAGTGTGTCTGCCTTGATTCTGATCAGTTTATGAGCATCAGATGCATAAACATATCCGTCTTCTTTTAGGAATGGTTCCGAATACAGTTTATCGTGACCATAATCAGGCAGAAACAACCCGAGTAATTTCTTTTCGTCAAATTTGTATTTCATATTTTGTAGTCTATATTTCTACCAGCCACTCTTACGGTCATGGTTTCCGGCCGCCTTACATTCATGCCCGTAAGCCGGCAGCAGGACTTCCGGACATATGCATGTTTTCCTTACAGGCCCAGGGTATCGAAGTCGACTTCATCGATTACCATAAACTTGTTGTAATGGTCATCAGCCTCATAAAGATTCTTGCTGCCGACGGGAACTCCAAGATAGTTGTAGTTGGGGAACATATCATAACCCTCGGAAGTCTGTGGCGGAACAGCAGGCTTCATATATACCTTTTCTATCTTCTCACAACCAGGGAAGATATATCCATAACCTCCCATAAATGTAACTGTTGACGGTATTACCAAGTCTCCAGTCAAACTGCTGCATCCATTGAATGCTCCAGTTCCGATTGTTGTTATTCCTTCATGAAGTATCAAGCCACCTTCAAGAGAAGAACATCCTGAAAACGTTTCCTCCCCAATAATTACGACAGATTCTGGTAATGGCAGTGCCTCTTTAAGATTATAGCAGCCTTGGCACATAGAATATGGAGTCTCAACAAGATTTGACGGTAATACCAGCCGTTCCAAGGAATACATCTTCTGGAAAACACTCTTAGGCAGTGTCGTGTTTATAATACCAGAAATATCTATATTCTTTAGTCTCTTCATTTCTCTGATGAAAAGGAAATCGTATTCATTCATTTCTCCAGTAGCGATGAAAGTCTCCGTATACTCCAACTGCCCCGGCAGTGTGATGAGCGACTCCAGATTGCCCGGCGTCACATTGACCTGTGTGACAGTCTCGCACCACTGGGTCACTGATATGGTGTCCAGCATGACGCCATTCACATCTGACACTTTAATCATGCCTTCGCGGGGCTGATAACTGTTGTTCTCGTAGGTTGAGAATGTCCATTCCCCACCCTTGTGAGAAGTGATTGCCAACCAATCAGAACCCTCCGTAACGCTGACGTCGTAATCCTCCGTGGAGGAGACCACGCTTAAGATGAATGACTGTGCGGCATTGTCCAGCGCCACGCTCTCCTGCGCTACGGACATCTCCGCCCTGGCCTGTATGACCGCTGCCTCCGCCAAAATGTTCTCCTGATTGTCGCATATCACGATCCTGCCGTTCCTGTCGCTCTGGAAGTCATTGTTGGCGGTCACCGAGAAGGTGTACAATCCACCCTCGTTCTCCAACAGCTCCAGCCATTCAATCCCCCCTGCGACAGACACAGTGTACTCCTGTGTGTTGCTGTATATCTCGAGCGTGAACTGCTGACCGCTGTTGTCCAGATAGAACTCCGTCTGACTCAGATGCATCTCAGCAGTACCCTGATATACAGTTACTTCTGCCAGCACACTGTCCCTTAAGTCTCGGAACTCTATCCTACCGGTCCGGTCCTCCTGGTAGTTGTCGCTGGCCGCCACTGAGAACAGATACCGTCCGTCCGAAGCCTCTGAAAACTCCAGCCACTCTTTCCCCTCCACGATCTCCATGCGGTAATCGGACGATGTCGACATGACAAGGACCTCTATTGTCTGCGCACTGTTATCCACATAGTAATCCGTAGTCTCAATGGAGAACACAGCAGCCTCCTGCTCAACATAGACCGTTACCTCCTGCGATGACTCCCTGGCCTTGAAAGTAATACCGGCCGTACGGGAGGCGAAGGTATTGTTAGGCTCAACTGCCACAGTGTAGTCCCCGCTCTCCAGATATGCCTTCGTGCCCGCTCCGGAGGACACCGATATCCAGTCGCATCCCTCCTCCACCATCACATCGTAGTCCACGTTGTATTCCACCGTCAGGGAGTACTCCCCTCCGCCCTGTGGCACGCTGTACTGCGCGTCTGACACGAGCAGCCACTGGTCGTCACGATCTATCACCCCGTTGCCGTTGATGTCGAGAAAGTCCTCGAATGGCGGAATCACGTATCCGCTCAGGCCCAGCTGAGAGTAACGTGACTCGAGGTTGGAGGCGACCTGCTTGTAGTCCAGGCCCATGCCTCCTACGCGAATCTGCTCCGCCAGGTCGGACTTGCCGAGCGTACCGGTATTCTGCAGCTCGGAGGATATCTTGGCGATCAGCTCCGACAACTCCGCCTCCGTGCGGCTGCCCTGAAGGGTAGCAGAAATCGCCAGCAGAACCGCGTTGCCGTCACCTGCCTTGGAGATGTCAGCCTTGTCGAAGCCGCTGTCCCCCACTTCAAGCGGTATATGGAAGACATCGTATATCTCCTGCTCCGCCTGACGGCGCGCATCGGCGACCTCCATGTCCTCATTTGTCACGAGCCAGCGGATGCGGTCCGACTCGAGGGTAGTCAGAAGATTGATGTTGGTATTGCCCTCCTCGCTCAGGTCCGAGATGGAGCGCAGGGTAATCTGGGACTTTGAGAGGGATCCGGCCACCTCGTTGTAATAGTAGCCGTTGGCAACTATCTCCACATACCTGGACTCAATCTGGCTTCCTATGGAAAAGGCCCCGAAGTCATCGTAGGTGGTGGTGGAGTAGTTCTGCCCCGTGGGGTTGAGGCTCTCGTCCAGGGCCTGTATGGTAATGGCGGTACCCTGTGCGAACGGTCCTTTCTGGACGTTTCCGCTGACCGAGTAGATTGCACCGGGTTCCTCCGGCAATTTGTCCTCCCCGGACTTTTCCTGACATGAGACGGCCATACACAGGCACATCACACATGTCCATAACTGACAAAAGATTCTTTTCATAATATAAGTATCTTATATGTTTCACGCCACAATTGTAGCCACCGCTTATGCCAAGACACAGCACATACAAAAAGAAAGTGTGGA
>ULLI01027005.1_pt1 | contig 21238 bp, 19 predicted proteins | sample 1951351 | NCBI WGS metagenome assembly ULLI01 (sample SAMEA4835520, study PRJEB28245) | human gut metagenome | biome: gut microbiome; material: fecal sample | place: Denmark | collected 2008 | reverse complement strand
CTGAAAGCCTCCCCCATGGCCGACATCAGCGTTCTGCTCTCGCAGTTGCCGGAGGCCTCCGAAGTGCATATCCTCTCTTCGGACAATGAGTGCAAGGAAGTCCTGATTCTGATGCTAAGGAACAATTCATTGCCGGCAGAGGAGATTCCGATTGTCGCCGCTGAGCTTCAGTCAGGAGACAATTCCGGAGAAGGGAAGGAAGAATTCCATTTCACCCTCCGGGAGGAAAGGGAGGCCGTCGCAGACATGGCTGCTCCTTCGGAAATAAGCGGCTTTCTCTTCGAACCCTCCCCTGCCCTGCTCAAGAGCGGAGCCTTCAAGCAACCCGCCGTCCGCTTCGGCCTCCGGAAGATCTCCGCCTCCACTCATTTCTACACAGCTCCGGCACCCGTAGAGCATTTTCCCGGAAAGGTCCGCCGCATCCTCGAGGTTCTGCCCTTCCACAAAGCCGCCATCCGGGATTTCCGGAAAAAATACCCCGCCTGCTCCGTCACAGCCCGCAACTTCCCGATGACATCCGAAGAGCTCCGCCGTCGCCTCGGCACCTCCGAGAGCGACACCTTCCGCGTCCTGGCCACTACCGCCTCCGACAACTCCCGGGTACTCATTGTATCTGCCGCAATGCCACACGTCAGCCGAAGAATTTCTTGTTGAAATTGACCAGATAGAGTTTTTCCGTGGCACGTGTCAGGGCTGTGTACAGCCACTTGAGATCCTCCACAGTAAGTATATCCTGCCAGAAGGCATTGTCAACGAAGACGCATTTCCACTGGCCTCCCTGGGACTTGTGACAGGTGATGGCTGTGGAATACTTGATCTGCAGGGCGTTGTAGTAGGGATCCTCGCGGACTGCAGCATTGCGCTTGCGTTTGGTGGAGATGTCGCTGTAGTCGGTGAAGACTCCTTCGTAGAGAGCACTCTGCTGCTCTGCCGGCAGGGATGCGGTCTCGGATGTAAGAGTGTCCAAAATCACCTTGGCCGTAATCTCCACGTCGCCGTAGTCAGGAAAGGCCAGGACAGCCTCGGCGAAATGCAGGCCGTAGCGTTCCTCGTAATTTGAAATCCGGATCAGCTCCGCTATATCCCCGTTGGCTATAAAGTCCAGCTCCTCGATCTTCTCCAGAAACTGGTAGCAGTTCTTCACCACCATCAGCCGGTCCCCGCGCGAAAGGGCCTCCTCCCTGAACAGCACTGTTCCGCGGATACCCTGATTGTAGCGGTTGGCCCGCTTGTTGGAGCGGCAGAGAACCACCGTCTCGTCTATACCGTAGCGTCCTAAAGCATCGTCCAGGGCCTCGATAAGCTCCCCGCCGCCGATACGCTCCACATCCGTGAAACCGCGGGTCTCCAGCCGGGGATACTCCTCGCAGGCCCCGGTGACTATCGCATGCCGCACCACCGTGGCATTGAACAGGATACCGGAAGCATCGGCCTGACGCACCACCTTGTCCAGCAGGACGTAGTCCACATGACCGTACATCCCTACATACGAGGGATCGAGAGCGGGGCTGCGGTCGAGACCTATCGGCGGGAGCTGGGCATTGTCCCCGACGAGAATAAGGGTGTTGCCCTCCCCCTGACGGATGTAGTCCAGCAGATCCTCCAGAAGATTGCCGCTGCCGAAGAGCGAGCTGCCCGCCTCTATCGTAATCAGAGAGGCCTCGTCCACGATATAGCAGGTGCGGCGGTCCTTGTTCAGGTCCAGGACAAAACTGCCCCCTCCGGCATCCATCGACTTCTGACGGTAGATCTGTTTGTGGATCGTAGTGGCCTTCTCACCTGTATAGCCTGCCAGGACCTTTGCTGCACGGCCTGTCGGAGCCATCAGACGGAAACGCAGATTGAGCGCCTTCATGGCCCGTACCGCCGCTCCCATTGCCTCTGTCTTGCCAGTACCGGCATAGCCGTTTACTATCATGATGTCGCCCTCACCGGTCAGAAAGGCCGGCAGACGCGAAAACAGCTCGTCCTGACAGGGCGTAGGCTCGTACGGGAAGGCCTCCCGTATCTTCTGCTCCAGAAATTCCTTGACAGCCATCCCTTAGACTTTCTTGAAAATAAAGAACAGCATCAGCAGCGTGTATATCTCCAGACGGCCGAGCAGCATCTCGAGAGTCATCACCAGCTTCGCAAAAGGAGAGAAATGCGAGAAGTTGCCCATCGAGCCGCTGGCGCCGAAACCCGGTCCTACGTTGCCCATCGATGTCAGGGACGCCGAGAAAGATTCCTCGAAATCCGGCCCGGTAAGCGAAATCAGCATTGCTCCGACTATGAATATCAGGGTAAAAGCCACGATATACAGGATAGAAGAGCGGATGACCGAAGGGTCTATGGTATGGTCTCCGACCTTGACGGGTATGACAGCATTGGGGTGCACCTGCTTGAAAATATTGTTCTTCAATACCTTGTAGAATATCCACATGCGGTCTGCCTTCACACCGCCGCAGGTCGAGCCGCTGCATCCGCCGTGGAACATGGCGAAGAGCAGCAGGAATATCGAGAACAGGGGCCAGACGGAAGTGTCCGCCGTTGCAAATCCGGTGGAACTGACAATGGACGCATACTGGAAAAATCCCTGCCTCATGGCCTCCCCATAGGTCGCTATCTGCCCGCTGGCCTTGAGGTCCAGCCCGATAAGCAGGGACATCACCAGGCAGAATCCCATGAAATAGCGGAACACCGGAGATTTCAGCAGGGCCGTGGAACGCTTTACCACCAGCGCGTAGACCATGCCGAAATGCAGGGTGGACACATACATGAACACTATGCAGACTATCTCTATCGGCAGAGAATCGTAGTACATGATCGATAGGTTGCGGGTGCTGAAACCACCGGTGGAGACAATGCTCATGGCGTGGTTGACCGCATCGAAGAACGACATTCCGGCCAGCATCAGGGCAATCGTGCCGGCTACGGTAATGCCGATGTAGGTAGAGGCTATGACCCGGACGGTTTCCTTGGAGCGGTAGCGGTAGTTGTCCTTGGAAATGGAGGAAATCTCTATCTTCGATATCCTCATGCGGAAGGTACTCATGGACGGCAGCACCAGAAGCATGAAGACCATCACTCCCATACCGCCGATAAAATGGGTGGACGAGCGCCAGAACAGCAGTCCCTTGGGCAGTGCCTCCACATTCTGGAGGACGGTACCGCCGGTAGTAGTGTAGCCGGATACGGATTCATACCAGGCATTCGGCAGCGTGAACTCCCCTCCCCACATGACGTATGGCAGCATTCCGAAGATACAGCTGAGAATCCAGGAGAATATAGTAATCGCAAATCCCTCGCGGAGATTCACATCGTCCTGGCCTCTTACGAAGATAAGGGGAAAGCAGCCCACCATCGCCGTAATCAGGCCGCTCAGCAGCAGTGGCGAGAAAGAGGAGTCGAAACCGTTGAGAGCCGACACGCCCAACGATATGAACATGAACAGGGCGTTGAAGAGCAACGCTATACCGATATACCTGGCTATCAGTTTAATGTTCATATTCCTCTCTTCTTGAAGGCTTTGTTCTCGTCTATAATTTCCTTGATATCCTCATTCATGGCCTGTATCTGGTCCCCGCCGTAATCAAAGGACACGTCATAGCCCTTGCCGGTACGGCGGTAGTCGCTCAGGCCCCGGGACATGCGGAGCATGGGATGCACTACGTAGTGATTGAGAAAATAGACGAAGAGAATAATCAGAATGATACTTGCAGCACTGGCTATCACTCCGGGCATGATAGAGCGGTAATAGCTGTCCTGCAGGCTGTTGTAACTGTCAGTAATCGCGCTCTGCGAGGTGTCTGACAGACGCTGGAGATAACCGCGCAGTTTCATGTAGACAGTCTGGAGCCGGTTGAAATACCAGTCGGTACGCTCCTCCTGCGGTCTGAGCCATACAGACTCTATCTCCAGCGCCACCTGCATGTAGGCCGAATAGGCATACCGCACCGAATCGGCCATCTGCCTCTCCCGGTCCGAGGCCAGCACGGTATAGAGCCTTTCCATCCCCGCCTCGAACTCATCGGCCGGAATAGTCTCAGGCTGAGCCAGCAGTCCGTCACCTCCTATCTGCCGGAAGAGGTCGGAATGGTAGCGTTCGGATGTGTTGAGCAGATTTCGCGTAAGGTCCACGCTGAGAATACTGTTGGATATGAACTCGGAGATATACCGGCTCATACGCCCGAACTCGAAGAAAGCCATAGCCCCCGACAGCACAAGCATAAGCGCGATAACCAGCGAAGCCGTGAAAATCTTGCTTCTTATACCTAATTTGATCTTATTGAATATCGGCATAGTCTCTTCTTTAAGTCTTAGCCGGACAAAGATACGCAAAATTGTTCAAAAAAATTCCGGCCGCCCGATACCGGGCAGCCGGAACACGTCAAAGTCTATGTAAGGTGTGAATTAGTTGCGGGCGATGTAGCGGGCCATCTCAAGCACCTTGTTGGAGTAGCCCCACTCGTTGTCATACCAGGAAACCACCTTTACGAAGGTAGGATCGAGCTGGATACCGGCCTTTGCGTCGAAGATGGAAGTACGGGAGTCACCGCGGAAGTCGGTGGATACCACTGACTCGTCGGTGTATCCGAGGATACCCTTTAGCTCGCCTTCCGAAGCGGCCTTCATGGCCTTGCAGATCTCCTCGTAAGTGGTGGCTTTCTCAAGCTCTACTGTCAGGTCGACTACGGAAACGTCGGAGGTGGGAACCCTCATGGACATACCGGTCAGCTTGCCGTTGAGCTCAGGAAGCACCTTACCTACAGCCTTGGCAGCACCTGTAGAGGAAGGAATGATGTTCTCGAGGATACCGCGGCCGCCTCTCCAGTCTTTCTTAGAAGGACCGTCAACGGTCTTCTGGGTAGCTGTTGCAGCGTGAACTGTGGTCATCAGACCCCTCTTGATACCGAAGGCCTCGTTGAGCACCTTGGAGATAGGTGCAAGGCAGTTGGTGGTGCAGGAAGCGTTGGAGATGATGTCCTGTCCCTTGTAGGATTTCTGGTTGACACCATAAACGAACATAGGAGTGTCGTCCTTTGAAGGAGCTGACATGATGACTTTCTTTGCACCTGCCTGGATGTGCTTGCGGGCCTTCTCGTCTGTCAGGAAGAGACCTGTGGACTCCACTACGATCTCGGCGCCCACCTCGTTCCACTTCAGGTTGGCGGGATCCATCTCGGCGGTCAGACGGATCTTCTGACCGTTTACTATAAGGTTGCCGTTCTCTACGGACACCTCGTGGTCGAAATGGCCGTGAACGGAGTCATACTTCAGCATGTAGGCCAGATACTCGGGATCCAGCAGGTCGTTGATACCTACGACCTCAATGTCATCGGAAAATTTGTCGATTGCAGCGCGGAATACCATGCGGCCGATACGGCCGAAACCATTGATACCAATTTTAACTTTTGTCATTGCAGTAATTATTTAAAGTCGGCGGCAAAGATAGGCATTTTGATGGAATTAATCTATATTTGCGCACAAATTTGCATTAAAAAATATGACATCCGACATCAGAGAAATCCTCATAACCAACGATGACGGCATTGGAGCCGAAGGTATCCACGTACTGGCCTCCGTCATGCGCCGCTACGGCAACGTCACAGTCGTGGCTCCGCTCCACCCCCAGTCCGGCAAATCAGCAGCCCTTTCCCTTGACACCAAGCTCTATCTCAACCTTGTGAAGGAAGAGCCCGGCTACAGGGAATACACCTTCAACGGTACTCCGGTGGACTGCATCAAGATAGGCATCAACGAATGCTGGAGCGAGGGACGGCGGCCGGACCTGGTGGTCTCCGGCATCAACCACGGTGCCAACTGCTCGGTAGCCGCACTTTACTCAGGCACCCTCGGAGCCTGCATAGAAGGCACACTCTATGGCATTCCCTCCATCGGATTCTCAATATGCACCCACGCCGAGCATCCTGATTTCAGTCCGATAACCGAGTATGCGGACACCATCATGGAGCGGTTTTTCGCCTGCCCCCCGCAGGAAGGCGTGTATCTCAACATCAATTTCCCGCCCATCCCCGCTTCGCAGATACGCGGCATACGCATGGCCCGCAGAGGCAAGGGCATGTGGGTAAAGGAATTCGACACATACCAGGAAGAGGACGGCAGCACCTACTATCTCATGGCAGGCCATTTCGAGAATCACGAGAAGGACAGCAGCCTGGGCGACCACATGAAGGTCAAGGAAGGCTATATCTCGGTAGTGCCGCACCGCATAGACACCACCGACTACGGCGAGATGGAGCGGATGCGTGATGTCTGGGAGAAATAACCGCTTCCCGTCATGAAGTACTACATCATAGCGGGCGAGGCGTCCGGGGACCTGCACGGAGCCAATCTCATGCGCGGCCTGCTGGCCCACGACCCCTCCTGCGACATACGCTTCTGGGGCGGAGGTAAAATGGCCGCCGTCGGAGGCACCTTGGTCCGGGACTACCGGGACAATGCCGTGATGGGCCTGATAGAGGTAATCGGCCGTCTCGGCAGCATCCTGCGCAACCTGCGTTTCTGCAAGAAGGACATCCTCGCCTGGAAGCCCGACGCCGTAATCCTCATAGACTATCCCGGCTTCAACCTCAAGATCGCCCGTTTCGCCCACGAGCACGGCTTCAAGGTATTCTACTACATTCCCCCTAAAGTCTGGGCCCGCGGAGAGGGCCGTATCAGACTGCTGAAAAAATACGTGGACCGTACATTCATCATCTTCCCGTTCGAAATGCCGTGGTTCAAGTCCCGGGGTCTCGACGTCATATACAACGGGAATCCGCTGGTAGACAATATCGCCTCCACACCATCGGTACACCTCACGCGGGAAGAATTCCTCCGCTCCCACTCCCTGACCGACGACGGCCGGGAGATAATAGCCATGCTCGCCGGCAGCCGGAAAATGGAAGTCGGCTACCTCCTGCCCCGTCTGGTGAAAACGGCGGCAATCCTGAAAGCAAAGACCGGGGGCCGCTTCCGCTTCCTGCTTGCCGCAGCACCATCCATCGACCGCTCCTACTACGCAAAATACCTCGACGGCAATTCCGACATCGAAATAATCTACGGCGACACCTACGGAGTCCTGAGCCACTCGGCGGCCGCTGCCATATCCTCCGGCACAGCCAGTCTCGAAGCAGCCATCATAGGCACTCCCCAGGTGGTCTGCTACGGCATGAACCCCATAACCTACGCCATCGCCCGGACCATAGTCAGGCTGGACACCATCTCTCTGGCCAACATGATTCTCGGCCGGCACATCTTCCGCGAGCTGCTGCAGGGCGACTGCACCCCGGAACATATAGCGGACGAACTGCTGCGCATGACCGGTGACTCCGAGTACCGCAGCCGGATGCTGTCCGACTACAAGGACATGATGGCTCTGCTCGGAGAAAAAGACCCGGCCATGAGAACAGCCGCCGACATCGAACGTATCATTCAGGAAAAATAACTGGACAATGGACATTTTCAAATACCAGGGGGCCGGCAACGACTTCGTCCTGATCCGCTCCCTCGACAGCAGGGCGGAGCTCACGGAGCAGGAGATCATCCGCCTGTGCGACCGGCGCTACGGCATAGGGGCCGACGGACTCATCATCCTCGAAAGCAGCCCCGTCCACGACTTCTCCATGCGTTTCTACAACAATGACGGCTCCACCGGCATGTTCTGCGGCAACGGCGGCCGCTGCATCATCGACCTCGCCTGGCGCTCAGGACTTCCGGCATCGGGGGCGGACGGCAGCTGGACATTCTCGGCCCCGGACGGACTGCACTCCGGAAAAGTTCTCTCCCATGAGGGCAGACGTAGCCAGATACTGCTGGGAATGAACGACATCACCTCCGTGAAGGCAATGCACCTTCCGGCAGAACCCGGTCAGGAGGCGACAGCATGGAAAATGAACACCGGCACTGAGCATCTGGTCATCTTCAGGGACAATATCGAGGACATGGACGTGCAGAGCGAAGGCCGCCGATGGAGATACGCACCTCAGTTCGCGCCCAAGGGGGTGAATGTCAACTTCGTCCAGTCCACCGGAGCGGAAGGCGGCCTCCTGCATGTACGCACCTACGAGCGCGGAGTCGAATACGAGACCCTCTCCTGCGGCACCGGAATCATCGCCGCAGCCGCCGCTTCCTGGCTCCGCGGAGACCACAGCGGAAAATACACGCTCCGGTCCACCCACGACACCTTCTCGGTATCTTTTAGACACCAGGACGGAATCTTCACGGAAATCGAACTGACAGGACCCGCAGAACTGGTATTCAAAGCCGTCATCTAACCGATGACAACACAGCAGTCCGCCCGCGCCATTGACTGTCCGCTTATCAGAGCGGGTGAAATGCAAGGCGTCGAGGCGCGTGGGGAAGAAGTTTACTGAACGTAAATGACTGAACAACGGGCCGATGACAACGCAGCTGTCCGCCTGCTATGATAAGCGGACGCCGCGTGGGCCGAAGATCTTCGTGCCGATACGTACCATGTTGCTGCCCATCTCCACGGCGATGTGATAGTCGTGGGTCATTCCGAAGGACTTCAGGTCGAATTGCTCCAGGAAAGGCCAGCCGAGAGCCTTGATACGGTCGTACACCGAGTTGAGATGAGCGAACTCCTTGCGGATCAGCGCCTCGTCCTCAGTGAGGGATGCCATGCCCATGACTCCGCGGATGCGTACCTGCGTAGGGAAGCCCTCGCTGTCCCCGGCCTGACGGGCCTTCTCGATTCCTTCGAGAAATCCGAGCACTTCCTCATCGGAAAAGCCCTGCTTGCTCTCCTCCGAGGCGATGTGCATCTCCAGCAGCACGTCCACGCTGCAGCCGTTCTGCCGGCACCACTTCTCGATCTCGAAGAACAGCTTGGGTGTATCCACCGAATGGATAAGCTTGACATACGGTACTGTCATCTTAATCTTGTTGCTCTGTAGATGACCGATGAAATGCCACTCTATGTCCTTGGGCAAGGAAAGGGCTTTTTCCCTCAGTTCCTGGGGACGGCTCTCGCCGAAGACCCTCTGGCCCGCATTGTAGGCTTCGAGGATCTCTTCCCCGGACTTGAACTTGGACACTGCCACGAGCTCGACCCCGGAGGGCAGTTCCTGTCTGAGCGACAGGATATTCTCAGTAATGTGTCCCATAGTGTATATCTTTAACTAACGTCTTCTCTGCTGCTTCTGCTGCTCGCGGATGGCCTCCTGCTGGGCCTTCTGGATAGCCTCGAGACGCTGCTGGAACTTGGACTTGGGCTTGGCGGCACCTTTTACGGATGCGGCGCGCACCTTGGCCATGATCTTTTCCTCGTCCACGAAGAAACGGCGGATGATCCAGGTCTGGAGCATCATGATGAGGTTGGAGAGCAGGTAGTAGTATGTCAGACCGCTGGAGAGGTTGTTGCAGATGAACAGCATGAAGATAGGCATGAAGTAGAGGGTCATGTTGCGCATGCTCTTCATCTGGGGGTTGTTGTCCGCGCTGCTGCCCTGGGTCATCCTGGCCGAGAAGTACATACTCAGGGCACAGAGGATGGCGAAGAGGCTGACATGGTCACCGTACAGCGGTATGTTGAATCCGAAATCGAGGATAGAGTCGTAGGTACTCAGGTCGTCAGCCCAGAGGAAGCCCTTCTGTCTCAGCTCGAACGATGCGGGGAAGAAACGGAACATCGCGAAGAGCACGGGGAACTGGAGCAGCATGGGGAGACAGCCTCCGAACATGCTCACTCCCGCCTTGCGGTACAGGTCCATGGTCTCCTGCTGCTTCTTCAGGGCATCTTCCTGACGCGGGTACTTGGCATTGATCTTGTCAAGCTCCGGCCTGAGGACATTCATCTTGGCCGAAGACATGTAGGACTTGAGGGTCAGAGGGGATATCACCAGCTTGATAAGCAGGGTCAGCAGCAGTATGATGATGCCGTAGTTGCTGATGAAACGTCCGAAGAGGTCGAATACCGGGATGATGATGCCCCTGTTGATCCACCTTACCAGCCATCCTCCGAGAGGCACTATCTTCTCGAAGTCACAGTCGTAGCTCTTGAGGGTACGGAAATGGTTGGGTCCGTAGTAGAACTCGAAGGGTACGGTGACATCGGCTCCCGGGTCGTACTGGACAAGGGTCGAGGCCGAGCAGGCCATCAGACGGCGGTCCGGGTCCGTCTCGGGATAGAACTTCATGGAAAGGTTTCCGGACTCGAAATTGTCCTCAGCCCTCAGGATGGCGGAGAAGTACTGCTGCTGGAATGCGAACCACTCGATGCGGGTGGTCACCTCGCGGTGGTTGCCGCCGGAGCGTCCGCCGCCACGCATGATTCCGAGGTTCTCTATCTTCTTGACCTCACCTGGATATTTGAAATCCACGGTCGAATAATTCTGCTCGTTCTTGTAGCCGCGCTCCAGACGGGGTACGTCCATGTTCCAGGCAATCTCGAACTGGGAAGCATTGCGGGGAATATGACGGTCCATGTTGACCATGTGCACGTCGAAGTCCACCATGTAGCTGTCGGCTGGCAGGAAATAGCGGTGCTCGATGAAGGCGGTGTCCGAGAAATACAGGCGCATCACCAGTGTGGAATCGTTGGACACCACTGTCTCGTAGGTAAAGCCGCCGGTGTTGATGTACTGGTCGGTATAGAGCTGCAGGCCGAAGTCACTGTAGTCGTCCTTCATCAGGTAGAGGTCGGTGCTGTCGCTGGTGTAGTAGTCCTTGATCAGGACTGAGGCGGCCTGGCCTCCCTTGGTCGAATACTTTATCCTGAGCTTGTTGTTCTCCAGGTAGTGGAAGTCCTCTCCGGCGTTGTAGGCCTGCTCGAGGAAGGGATTGGCGTATGTGCTGGCATAGACCGGCTGCCCGTCCTGTGTTCCCTGCCCCGCCGCTGCCGAAGCACTGTCGGCGGCCATCTGCTGAGCCATCCGCTCCGCATACTCGAAGGCATTGGCCGCAGCCACCGAGTCCCTCACCCTCTGTATCTCCTGCTGCTCTCTTGCTATCCTGGAATTATAAACGCTGAATCCTATCAACAGGAGTCCTATGAGCGTTATACCTATTATAGTATTCTTGTTCATGCTTTATTCCTGGCTGTCGAGTTGGTGAATCTTCTCCTCGAGGGCGGCGAGCTCCTCCTTGGCGGCGTCTATCTTCTTCTGGAACTCCCTGACGAGCGAATCAGCTTTCTTGGAGCTGGCGAAGAAACCGATATTGTTCTCGTATGTGGCTATCTCGCTCTCGAGCTTGCGGAACTTCTGGAGGAGACGGTCCCTTTCCTGACGGGCGGGCGATGTCTCCACACGGCCGCGTCCTCCGCGGGGCGCCCTGCCGCGTCCGCCGCCTCCGGATACACGGAAGTCGGGGAATTTCTCCGACATGGCCTCGCGGTAAGCATCCTGTATCTTCTCCTTCTCCTTGAAGGGCACGAAGCCTATTGCATTCCACCTGTCGGCAAACGCGCGTGCGGCGTTCTCGTCCTCGCGCCTGTCACCCGAGGGAGTATAGGCGCTGATCTCGTCGATGACGGCCTGCTTGGCCTTGAGATTGTCCACATACTGAGGCTCGATACCGCCGAAGTTCTTCTCCTTGTTGTCGAAGAAATGATCGCAGGCGGCACGGAAACGGGCCCAGATCTGGTCCGATTTCTTACGGGACACCGGTCCGACCTCCTTCCACTGCTTCTGGAGGGAGATAAGGTAGTCGGTGGTCTTCTTCCAGTCCGTGCTGTCCTTAACGGCCTCGGCCTGCTCGCAGAGGGCTATCTTCTTCTCCATATTGCCGTTCATCTGCTCCTTGAAGTCAGCATAGAACTCACGCTTGCGGTTGTAGAACTTGTCACAGGCGGCGCGGAAACGGTCATATATCTTCTGGTTGTCCTTCTTGGAGGCGAAGCCTATCTTGCGCCACTCCTTCTGGATGTCCTCGAACTCCTTGGTTACGGCGTTCCATCCGTTGGACTCCTTGATATCCTTGTCGGCCAGAGCCTCAGCCTTCTCGCAGAGGACGGTCTTGGCTGCCAGATTCTCCTTCTGCTGCACCTTCAGGCTCTCGAAATAGGCCTGGTGCATCTTGTTGATGCAGGACGTGGCGGCACGGAAGCGGTCCCATATCTCATCGCGGAACTCCTTGGCCACGGGGCCGAACTCCTTCCACTCCTCGTGCAGTTTCTGCAGCTGGGCGAATGCCTCCACCACATTGGGGCTCTTCTCCAGCGCCTCGGCTCTCTCGCAGAGAGCGGTCTTGGCCTCGAGATTCTTCTTGAAGTCCAGATCACGGAGCTCGTTGTTGAGCTTCACATAGTCGTAGAATCTCTCGACATAGTGCTGGTATGTCTCATACACGTCCTTCACCCTCGCCTGGGGGACAGGACCGGTCTCGCGCCAGCGGGCCTGAAGGTTGCGGAACTCGGGATAGGAGCGGTTCAGGTCCTCTGTATTCTCCACCAGATTCTTGAGTTCCTCAATAATCTGGAGCTTAAGGTCGAGGTTGGCCTGTTTCTCCTTTTCCAGATTCTGGAAATATACCGCACGACGGCCCTTATAGCGCGCGTACAGTTCCTTGAACGCACGCTCAATCTCTATGAAGGGGTTGACGGACACTTCCGCGGGAGAGCTCTCCTCCACAGGCGCCTCCACTGCCGCAGGCTCGGATCCCTCTGCCTCAGGCTGGTCGACGGCAACATCCCCGAGCTCCTCCTGCTCCTGTACTCCGGCATAGTCGGAAACTCCCGGCTGTACGTGATAGCCGGAAGCTATCTTCTCCTCTTTCAATACCTTATAAAACGTAGCCTTGATATACTCGGACTGCCTGTTGAGTTCCATGATATCACCGTTGTCCACCAGGTTGCGGAAAGCCTCGACTATCTCCTTGAGGCTCTTGGACGAGAGGCTCTTCAGCTCCTCGTCGCTGATAATGGCTCCGCGCATCTCCTCAGGCTCCTGTACGGCAGGTTCCTCCGCCACAGGCTCCTCAGGTGCGGCCGGCTGCTCATTGTCAGCTTTGTCCACAATCTCCCCGGCAGCCACCACCGCAGCGGCCACAGCAGCGGCCTCCTCGACAGCAGGACTCACTTCCGAAGCATTAACATTCAGTGATTCAGAATTCTCTACGGAATTTTCAGCAGTACTCTTCCCGAGGGAAGGATTCAAGGTCTCTTCAGTCATCGTTATCAGTTGTTAAATTGAACTTGCAAATATACATTATTTTTTAAAAGAACCGCGGTTTTACATAAATTTGCGCCCTGTATGAGGATAGATATTATCAGTGCGGTACCTGAACTGCTGGAAAGTCCGCTCAACCATTCGATTATAAGACGGGCCCGGGAAAAGGGACTCGTGGAGATTCATATTGTCAACCTGCATGACTACGGAAAAGGCAACTACAAGCAGATAGACGATTACGGCTTCGGAGGCGACGCCGGCATGGTCATCAAGCCGGAACCGCTGTACAGGGCTATCACGGACCTGACCTCGCAGAGGGAGTACGACCAGGTGATCTACACCTCGCCGGACGGGGAGATGCTGGACCAGGGTATGTGCAACAGCCTGTCCACATGCGGAAACCTGATCATCCTGTGCGGTCACTACAAGGGCATCGACCACCGCATCCGCGAACATCTCATAACCAAGGAGATATCCATCGGAAGCTACGTCCTCAGCGGAGGTGAGCTGGCTGCCTGCGTCATCTGCGACTCCATTATCCGGCTGCTGCCCGGCGCCATTACCGATGAGACATCCGCCCTCTCCGACTCATTCCAGGACGGCCTCCTGGCCCCGCCCATCTACACCCGTCCGGCCGACTTCATGGGATGGAAAGTTCCCGATGTATTGCTTTCCGGAAATCCCAGACTCATCCGCCAGTGGCAGGAAGAACAGGCCCTGGAGCGCACCAGAAGACTCAGACCCGACCTGCTGGAATAAAACCGTCAAGACTATGGGCAATACGACATCCAACACCGAGCAGCAGATACTGGCCTCCGCAGAGAAACTGTTCCTGCAGAAAGGCTTCAGCGCAACCTCCACTACCGACATCGCACGGAACGCCGGGTGCAACCAGGCACTGGTCCACTATTACTTCCGGACCAAGGAAAACCTCTTCAACAGGATATTCGACGCCAAGTTCGACTCTGTAATGGACTTCATTGACAGCAGCATGAAGGACGACAGCGATATATTCGGGAACATCCGCAATGCAGTCGGAGCCTACTTCCGGTATCTGAGCGAGAACGCCTATACCCCGCAGTTCATATTCAACGAACTGATGCAGAACCCAGTCAGGCGCAGGCACATACGTGAAGTGTTCCTGACCAGCCGGCGCAGCAGCCAGGTCTTCGCCAGAATTCAGGCCATGGTGGAAAAGGCCGCCGAAGCCGGCACCATCCGGAAAATAGACCCCCTGGACCTGATTTTCAACGGTATGTCCCTGGTAGTTTTTTCCTTTATCACCGCTCCGGTATTCGTAGACCTGCTGGGACGCGACTCCTCCAGTCTGAATAACTTCCTCGAGCACCGCAAGGAAGAGATCATAACCCTGCTCACCCAGGGGCTCAGACCGGCTTCCTCAGACGCAGGAAGTCCGCGGCATGAATCCGGTACTGAGAGACAGCTATGATTATCGGACTGCTCAAAGGACTGATTGTAGGCATTATAGTCTCGATACCGGTGGGACCGCTCGGCCTGCTGTGCATACCGCGCACCCTGGCCAGAGGACGACGCGCCGGACTGGCAGTAGGTCTAGGAGGCTCAGCTAGTGACACGCTCTACTCAGCTCTGGCCCTTTTTGCCCTCTCCTTCATCAGCAGCTTCATCGACACCCACAAGGGCTGGGTTCTGCTTGCAGGAGGCCTGATAATCAGCATCACCGGCATCCGGCTCCTGGTCAGCCGCCGCCAGGTCCGCCATCCGGACAGCGTAACGGCCAGAGCCGTAAGTCCCGTACGTCACATCGAAGGAGCCCTCAACGGCTTCCTCATATCGGTAACCAATCCCGGCACTCTGGTCTGCATGCTGTGGCTGTTCACTTTCCTGAATGTAGATACAGCCACACCGTCCGTCATGGCTGCAGAATGGGCCGGCACATCCCTGGGCTCAGCCACCTCCTGGTGCCTCATCACATGGGTCATCAGCACCTTCCGCGACCGCATCACCATCGGCCAGCTCCACATCCTCACCCGCATCTGCGGAGCCGCCATCCTGCTCATCGGCCTGGCCTCCGCCGTCAAGAGCCTTCCTCTGCTCCAGTCCCTGTAATCATCTGTTCAGCCACGTCCGCCATCTGCGGTGCTCATCGCGCTGACGTATTCGGGGATCGTGGTCCGTAGCGTGGTCCTTCTCGCCGGAGGTCTGCCTGGGTGGGCAGGTATCCGTTACGGTTCGTCCTGCGGTTCCCGGTTTGACGTCCCCGCACGCCCCATTTCTGTAACCCGTTGATGGTCAGTTCAGAACGGCCCAACGATGTGCTTTCGTCCATTTTAAAAACGGACGCATCCACGGCCACTTACGTTAAGTTCCAGGATGTCAGCTTGTTCCTGAATCATTGTGTGCGCACTGTTCATTTTCGTTCGCTTGCAGGCGCGGAGTGAAACCGTAACGGCAGCAAATCCCGTAATCCGGTGCCGTTGTGGCATGCCCGCTCCTACGTCCTTCTGCCAGTGGTCCCTTCCGTGCCGGAAGGTGACGGTGAAAAGTCACTTCTGCCGGCACCTTCTCGAATTCGTTATAAGCTGATCCGCTTCACAGGTGGCTCTCGGAGGCCAGGCATCGGTTTTCTGCAGACACCACCACCTTCTCGTTTCGGTCCCGTCCAGCCTTTTGCATCTCCCTCATTCCAAAGCTTCCCGCTTACCTCATCACTCCTTCGAAAGGAGTCGTGCTTTTCCGCATTTCTGCTCACCTTCCGAAGGTGCGCGGAATTCTCGCGTTTCTGTCTCACCTTCCGAAGGTGCGCAATCTCACGGGGCCCTCTGTAGCGCCTGTGCCCGCGTTTCCGTTTCCAGCCGCCTCTTTCCACCTTCCGAAGGTGTGCCAAATCCGGCAGTATCCGTATCACCTTTGGAAGGTGAGCACGTCTATCTTTACCGCAACGACAGGAAAATGCGGTAATCAGTGCCGTTGTGGAAGGTGCCCGGAGAGACAATGCTGTCCAGGAAGCCCATAGCAAGGATGCGGCGGAAAAGAAGTTCCGCAACGGCAGGGAAATGCGGAAATTGCTGCCGTTGTGGAAGGTGACCGGAGAGACAATGCCGTCCAGGAAGCCCATAGCAAGGATGCGGCGGAAAAGCCATTCCACAACGGCAGAGAAATGCGGAATCTGCTGCCGTTGTGTAAGGAGAACGGAAGGGCTGCGGGAAGGTTAAGAAAATTCTGCAGAAACACCGGACCACTGCCCTCTCGGAGCGAAGCGACTAAGCCCTCCGAAGGGGAAGGTTTGGAAGGGGGTAAAAAAGGCCGACTTTGCCGGCCATCCCCCTCTTTTGGGGGATTTGCTCCCTTCGGTCGCACATCCCCGCCCGCCTGCGGCGGGCTTTGCAGAAGATGAAGAAAAAAAAGCCGAAATGCGGATTTGGAGCGAAGCGACTAAGCCTTCCCCTCGGGGAAGGTCTGGATGGGGGTAAAACCAGGCCGACTTTGTCGGCCATCCCCCTCTTTGGGGGGATTTGCTCCCTTCGGTCGCACATCCCCGCCCGCCTGCGGCGGGCTTTGCAGAAGATGAAGAAAAAAAGCTGTTCGAGTGAACTCGACAGCTTTTTTTCTTCATCTTCTGCGGAAAGAGGGGGATTCGAACCCCCGGAACCCACAAGGAGTTCAACAGTTTTCGAGACTGCCCCGTTCGACCACTCCGGCATCTTTCCTGATTTTCGGGCTGCAAATATAACTGCAAAATTTTGAAATATGAAATTATTGTCCCATCTTTGTTGGGCAAAGTTCAAGCCGTAACGTCCCGCGGCCGGAAACAAGACACTTAATTTCTTGCTTTATGATACAGATAGATGGACTAAAGTTCAGCTATAAGGGACGTCCTGTATATGATGGGCTGAACCTGGAGCTGAAAGACGGAGCCGTATACGGGCTCCTGGGAAGGAACGGAGCCGGAAAAACTACATTGATGCGGTTGATAGCCGGACTTCTAAAATGCAAAAAAGGACGAATAACGGTAGATGGCAGCACTCCTTTTGAGCGCAAACCTGAATTTCTGAACAGTGTCTGCTTCGTGCCGGAGAGCTTCAACGCTCCGGATCTGCCGGTGATAGAGTATGCCGGAAATTACGGAATGTTTTACTCGAACTATGACGGAGACGCACTCGTCGATTATCTCAGGATATTCGATGTCGAGCCGGGTGCTGTATTCCGAAGGCTTTCCTCCGGACAGAAGAAGAAGGCCATGATAGCCTTCGCGCTTTCACTCAATACGCGGCTGCTCCTGCTGGACGAACCCGGCAACGGCCTGGACATACCGTCCAAACTGACCCTGAGACGGCTGCTGGCAGAGCACATGAGGCCGGACAGAACGGTCATTCTGTCCACTCACCAGGTCCGGGAAGTGGAAGACATAGTGGACCATGTCGCGGTCATAGACTCCGGAAGACTGCTGCTCAATTCTTCCCTCGACGACCTTGTCGGGAAGATATGCTTCAAAGTCAGCGACAAGGTGATGCTCCACGCCCTCTTCAGCGAGCGCACGGCTGCCGGAGTGGTCAATATCCTGCCACGCACGACACACGCCGGAACCGTCAGCGGGTATGCAGGACTGAAAAGCGCATCCGGTACGCTATCCGACTGCATGGAGAGCAGTTCACAGGACCGCTGCGGATACGCAAGGGAAAAAGTCGACATGGAAGTGCTCTTCGACGCCTGCATCTCAGGAGGAGGCACTCTGGTAGAGTATCTCAGGTCCCTGGACAGAAATACTGAAAAGGAGGTGGATCATGCGTGCTGTTAGGACTCCCCACTGCGCCTCGGAAAGACTTATCCGCGCAGGAATGCTCACTGTCTCGGACCTGAAATCCGGAATAAGGAGAATCTGGCCGGCTGCAGCAGTAATGGCCTGTCTATACCTGGCCTACTGGCTGGTCATGCTGCTGGCTGAGAATACAGTGACTCCCGGGGACAGGCTGCCTGTACTGTATCTGACAGCCCTGTTCCTGGTATTCTGCGTCCCCGCATCTGTCTACGGCTACGTCAACGACCCTTCGGACGGCATCGGATACGCCATGCTGCCTCTCCCCGTTCCCATCAAGTTCGGAGTGATGATGCTGATATCCGCCGTCCTGATTCCGTTCGGATTCTATGTTGCCATGCACATGCTGGACTGCGCTCTGGCACTGGCCGGAGGCGGAAGAGGATTCCAGGGTATGATCTGGGAACCCGGCGGGACGGATTTCTGCACGTTCTGGTCCGACTTCGGCAAGATCTGCCTGTACCAGTCGGTATTCATTCTGGGCAATATTGCCCTGCGGAAGCACAAGACAGCCATGACCGTACTCGTCATGCTTGCAATTCACGGCGTATTCATCGGGATGTTCCAGGTCGATGAGCTGAGCAGCGGTATCCTGTACATTCTCTACTCATTCGTCGCCCCCGCATGCATCTGGGCCGTATCCTACCTGCTCTTCAAGCGGCTGCAGTTCTGCTAGCACGGGAGTCACTGCTGTTTTCTTCTCTCCTTGGCCGCAGCTGCAAAACTTACTACGAGGGAGCCTGCGACAAGGAGGGCGGAAAGCACCAGAAGCCATTCCTCATCCTCAAAGCCCAGGTAGACCAGCATGAGAACAAGGGCGAGCAACTGCAGAAGTTCAAGAATGCGGTTTCGTTTCATATTGCTGTGTTTTAAGAGTTGGTTTCTATCTCGTCGAGTTCGAGCCAGCGGAGTTCCTTTTCGTCGAGCAGACGGGTCACCTCCCCGATACGGACCGAGTCGGCGGTCAGCTCTTCGGAAGACAGTGTGCCGGAGCAGAGCCGGGCCTCCAGGGTCTTCTTCTCATCCCCAAGGGAGACCAGTTCCTCCTCCAGCCTGGCCTTCTCCTGCTTTTCCTTGTAAGTCAGACGGCGCTTGCGCTCCCCTCCGCGGTCCGCTGCAGAAGCCGGAGTATCAGGCGCTGCCGCCTTACGGGCCTCCCTGGACGCAGCCCTGCGTTCCTCCTCCCTGTCCTTGAGGTACTGCCGGTAACCTGAGTAACTGCCCACAAAGTCCTTGACCCGGCCTCCGCCCTCGAATATGAAGAGATGGTCTGCAAGCTTGTCCACGAAAAAGCGGTCATGGGAGACAATCAGCAGCGAGCCGGCAAATCCGGACAGATACTCTTCCAGCACATTGAGGGTCATCAGATCCAGATCATTGGTAGGCTCATCCAGTATCAGGAAGTTGGGACTGCGCATCAGCACGGTCAGCAGATATAGCCGACGGCGCTCGCCTCCGCTTAGCAATGCCACCTTGTTGCGGTGCATCGACGGAGGAAAGAGAAAATAGTTGAGAAAGGTCATCGCGGAGACGGTCTCCCCCTTGCCTATGGACACCACATCGGCTATCTCCGAGACGGTCTCGAAAACAGTCTTGTTGCCGTCCAGACGGATGCCCTCCTGCCGGTAATACCCTATGCGGAGGGTCTCCCCGCGGTCTATCTCTCCCGCAGAAGGTTCCAGGACACCGGCCAGCAGGTCGAGGAAGGTGCTCTTCCCCACTCCGTTGGGACCGACCACCGCTATTTTCTCTCCGGGAGCAAAGTTGTAGGTAAAATCCTCGAGTACAGGGAAGTCGCCCCAGCGGTAGCTCACTCCGCGGCAGTTGATTATCTTGCGGCCGAGGCGGGCCATCCCGGCCCGTATCTCCACCTGTCGCTCCTCTATCCTCTGCCCCGCCCTGTCCTTAAGTTCATGGAATGCGTCGATACGGTATTTGGCCTTGGTGCCGCGCGCACAGGGCATCCTGCGCATCCAGTCCAGTTCGGTGCGCAGCAGGTTCCGGGCCCTGTCGGTAGCGGCATTGAAGTTGGCTATGCGCTCCTCCCTCTTCTCCAGGAAATAGGAATAGTTGCCCTGATAACGGTAGAGTTTTCCTCCGTCCAGCTCCAGAATCTGATTGCAGACCCTGTCCAGGAAATAACGGTCGTGCGTGACCATCAGGAGGGTGCACCGCGAGCGGGTAAGGTAGTCTTCCAGAAACTCAATGCTGTCCACATCCAGGTGGTTCGTGGGTTCGTCCAGCACCAGAAATTCCGGCTTGCGGATGAGAACGGCGGCAATGGCAGTCCGCTTGGCCTCTCCTCCGCTGAGGGTACCCGCTTTCCGGGACGGGTCATCCAGTCTCAGGCGGGAAAGGACGGATGCCACCTCATACTCCGGAACAGGCTGGCCGCCTGCCCCTTCCAGGACGATTTCCGATATTGTTCGGTCCGGGTCGTAATGCTGGTCCTGCTCCAGGAAAGCCACTGTGATGTCCTTGAGGAAATGCACGGACCCGTCCCCGTCAGAAGAATCCCTGCCGGCGATAATGCTCAGCAGGGATGTCTTCCCGGTACCGTTGGGAGCGACGAGGGCGATCTTGTCCCCCTCGTCGATATGAAATGATATGTGGTCGAACAGCACCCTGGGGCCGTAGGACTTGGATACATTGTTGACCTCGAGATAACTGCTCATCTACAGCGATTCCTATCTGTTACCGTACATGTCCTCGTAGTACTTCTCGTACTCGCCCGAGGTAATGTTGTCCATCCACGCCTGGTTGTCCAGATACCAGCGGACGGTCTTCTCTATGCCCTCCTCGAACTGCAACGACGGCTCCCAGCCCAGTTCCTTCTGGATCTTGGTGCTGTCGATGGCATAACGCATGTCGTGCCCTGCACGGTCAGTCACGAAGGTGATAAGGTCCATGTCCGCTTCCTCGGGACGGCCCAAAAGCCTGTCTACCGTCTTGATTACAACTTTGATAAGGTCGATGTTCTTCCACTCGTTGAAGCCGCCGATGTTGTACGTGTCGGCCACCTTGCCCTTGTGGAAGATCAGGTCGATGGCCCTTGCATGGTCCTCCACGTAGAGCCAGTCCCGCACGTTCTCTCCCTTGCCGTAGACCGGAAGGGGCTTGCGGTGACGGATATTGTTGATGAACAGCGGTATCAGCTTCTCCGGGAACTGGTACGGACCGTAGTTGTTGGAGCAGTTCGTCACTATCGTGGGCATACCGTAGGTGTCGTGGAACGCACGCACGAAATGGTCGCTCGATGCCTTGGAGGCGGAATAGGGACTGTGGGGACTGTACTTCGTGTCCTCGTAGAAGAAGTCCCGGCCGTAGGCCA
>ULLI01027586.1_pt1 | contig 22605 bp, 19 predicted proteins | sample 1951351 | NCBI WGS metagenome assembly ULLI01 (sample SAMEA4835520, study PRJEB28245) | human gut metagenome | biome: gut microbiome; material: fecal sample | place: Denmark | collected 2008 | reverse complement strand
CTGACTCACGCATGGAGGTCTACAGTGCGGACATCATGGGGACCAGGAAAATACGCCTCATGGCAGGTTCATCGCAGAAGATGGCCTCAGAAGGAGACACCCTTCAGGGCAGTATCGAGCCGGATATGATCGCATCGCTCGTAGGAAGCATCTCCCCCGCAGTCCGGAATCTGGACTCGCTTATCAGCAACCTCGACAGGACTGTAACCTCCGTCAACCTGATTCTCGGCAACGAGAACCGCCACCGCATAGAGAACATTCTGAAACATCTGGAGACCATGTCCGCGGACCTGGAAAGCACAGCATCCGTCATCAAGGAGAAGAGCCCCGAGATAAACGGCATCCTGACCAATCTCCACTCGATCTCCTCCAGCCTGGACTCAGCCGCAACATCTGCAGCCGTCATGCTGACTGACGCCGAAGCGGTCACCGCGTCCATCCGGGACGCCGGACTGGACAGTACGATAGAGTCGATACACAGCCTCGTCCTGAAACTGCAGGACCCGTCCGGCAGCGTAGGCAGACTGATGGCCTCCGACTCGCTGTACAACTCTCTCACACGCCTCTCCAACGACTTGGATTCACTGGTGCAGGGGATTAAGCAAGACCCCAAAAAATACATAAAAATTTCTGTATTCTGAAATAAAAATGTAACAATTTTTTATCTTAATTTTTTTTAAATTTTTACATCTTGATAAACAAGATGTTTAAATTTTTGCAGGAATTTTTATTTTTTTAATTGGATTTTTTTACTCACTTTTGTCTTCCCGACAAACGGGAAAATGTACTGAAATTAACCGAAATCAATTAGAATTTTCTTAGGAATGAATTATAGTGAAGCATGGGATAACTGTCTGGAAATCATAAAGGATAACATTCCAGAAAGCAGTTTTAGGACCTGGTTTGAGCCTATCAGACCAGTCAAGATGGAGGAGAATACACTCACTATACAGGTTCCTTCCGGTTACTTCCCTGAATACATCGAGGCGCATTTCATCGACATACTCAGCAAGACCCTAAAAAGGGTATTCGGACCGGAGATCAAGCTGGTATACGAAGTACCTGTTGTCAAGGACGCCACCGTAAGATATCCGGCGACCAAACCGGCCACCGGAATCAGCAATCCCGACATAGCCCTGCCCAACGAAAAAGTACAGAAGATCAAGGATCCCTACATCATCCCCGGCATCAAGGGCATCACTGTCAATCCCAACCTCAACCCCAACTACTCCTTCGACAACCTCATCGAGGGTGACTGCAACCGCCTCGGCCGCGCCGCCGGCATGGCCATCGCCGAGAATCCCGGCAGCACCGCGTACAATCCTTTTTTTGTTTACGGCGGTCCCGGCCTCGGCAAGACCCATCTCGCCCAGGCCATAGGCATAGACATCAAGGAGAGGTTCCCCGACAAGGTAGTGCTCTACGTTACTGCCAACCACTTCCAGACACATTATATGGATGCGGTCATCAAGAATGCAGTAACCGACTTCCTGCACTACTACCAGTCGATGGACGTACTGATAATTGACGATGTACAGGAGTTCGCCGACAAGCCCGGCACCCAGAACGCCTTCTTCCAGATATTCAACTACCTGCACCAGCTCGGCAAGCAGCTGATATTCACATCCGACCGTGCTCCCGTAGACCTTCAGGGCCTGGAGCAAAGACTTCTTTCCCGCTTCAAGTGGGGACTGACCACCGAGCTCCTTCCCCCTGACCAGGAGACCCGCGTGGCTATTCTCAAGGCCAAGAGCTTCAAGGAGGGCATCATCCTCGGGGACGACATCATACGGTACATCGCAGGCAAGGTCACCGACAATGTCCGCGAACTCGAGGGCACCCTGGCCTCCCTGATGGCCCACGCAACCCTGACCAAGAAGAAAATAACTCTTCAGCTGGCCCAGGAGGTACTGGAGAAGATAGTCACCGTCAACCACTCCGAAGTGTCCATCACCAAGATACGCAACACGGTAAGCGACTATTTCGGCATCTCCAACGAGACCATGCTGTCCAACACCCGCAAGAGGGAGATCGTCCAGGCCCGACAGATAGCCATGTACCTCTGCCGCAGCCTGACCGGCAAGTCCCTCACCGCCATCGGTGCCGAGCTCGGAGGCAAGAACCACGCCACCGTCCTCCACGCCTGCGAGACAGTGGGTGACCTGATGGCCACCGACCGCTCTTTCAAGCAGTATGTGACGGACATCGAGAAAAGACTGAGATCAAACATCTAAACATCATAAAGCCATGACTTCAGCACAAGTTCTCTCCCACTTCCGCGAGATTATGACCATCCCGCGCGAGTCGGGCCACGAGGAGCACATCATCGCTTACCTCCAGAAGTTTGCCGCCGACCGCGGCATGGACTGCAGGACCGATGAGGCCGGCAATGTCCTCATCACCATACCCGCCACCCCCGGCCGGGAGAACGCCCCGACCCTCATCCTCCAGAGCCACTCCGACATGGTCTGCGAGAAGAACAGCGGGGTCGAGCACGATTTCTCCAAGGACCCCATCAAGGCAGTGGTGGAGGACGGATGGCTGATAGCCAAGGACACCACTCTCGGAGCCGACTGCGGCATAGGCATCGCCGCCCAGCTGGCCGTGCTGGAGGACAAGGACCTGCCCCACGGCAGGATTGAGTGCCTCTTCACCACATCCGAGGAGACCGGACTGGACGGAGCATTCGCCCTTAAACCGGACTTCCTCACCGGCAGCATCCTGATCAACCTCGACTCGGAGGATGAGGGCGAGCTGTTCATCGGCTGCGCCGGAGGCATCGACACCACAGCGAAATTCCACTACACCCCTGTACCCGTACCCGCCGGTAAGGTCTGTGTCAAGGCCGGATTCTGCGGCGGCATCGGCGGACACAGCGGGGACGACATAGACAAGGGCCGTTCCAACGCCGTACAGTCCCTCGCACGGCTGCTCTTCCGCGTATGGAGCGAGGTTCCCGCCGTCCTCTGCTCGATAGACGGAGGCAACAAGCGCAACGCCATCGCCCGAGAGGCCTCGGCCGTGATAGCCGTGAACCCCGGAGATGCATTTACAGTCAAGAACATACTGGAAGAGATACTGGCCGAGCTGAAGGACGAGTACTCGGTAACCGACCCTGATATCGCCTCTGTATGGGAGGAGAACCTGCCAGTACCGTCAGAAGCCATAGACGACAGCACCGCCTTCAACCTCATCCGCGCCCTGCACGCCGTACCCCACGGAGTGATGGCCATGAGCGCAGAGGTCAAGGGCCTGGTGGAGACATCCTCCAACCTCGCCTCGGTCAAGATGCAGGAAGGCAGCATAATCCGCGTAGGCACCAGCCAGCGCAGCTCGACCAACTCCGCCCGCCGCAACGCCGCCTCCCGTATCGAGGCCGCCTTCAGCGTAGCCGGAGCCGAAGTCACCCACGAGTCCGAGTATCCTGGCTGGAAACCCAGTCTGAAGTCCCACATCCTCGAGGTCTGCAAGGCCTCCTACCGCCGCCTCTTCGGCAAGGATCCCGTAGTGCGGGCCATCCACGCCGGACTGGAGTGCGGACTCTTCCTGGACAAATACCCTCATCTGGACATGATATCCTTCGGCCCCACCCTCCGCGGAGTCCACGCTCCGGGCGAGAGACTGGACCTGGCCAGCCTGGACCGCTTCGTCCTGCTGCTCGAGGATGTCATCAGAGAATGTAAATAATCCTACGGTCATGAGCGACAGACGTCATCTGCAGATAGCCCCCTCCATCCTCACCTCGGACTTCACCCGTCTGGGAGAGACCCTGGAGATGCTCAACTCCTCCCAGTGCGACTACATCCACCTGGATGTGATGGACGGAGTCTTCGTACCCAATATCTCCTTCGGTTTCCCGGTCATCCGCAACATTGCGAAGAAGGCCGCTAAACCCCTGGACGTACACCTGATGATTGTGGACCCGGACCGGTACATCGGAGTGCTGCGCGACGCCGCTCCCGAGTACGTCACCGTACACTACGAGGCCTGCACCCATCTGCACCGCAGCCTGCAGAACATCCGCGCCAACGGCATGAAGGCAGGCGTGGTGCTCAACCCGCACACCCCCGTGTCGTCCCTCGAATACATAGCCGAATTCTGCGACATGGTCGTCCTGATGTCGGTCAACCCCGGTTTCGGAGGCCAGTCCTTCATCGAGAGCACCTACCGCAAGGTTGCCGAGACCAAGGAGCTGCTGCTCCGTACCGGCTCGCACGCCCTCATCGAGATTGACGGCGGCGTCAACCTCACCAATGCAGGAGCACTCCGCGATGCCGGAGCCGATGTGGTGGTCACCGGGAACGCCGTGTTCGCATCCGAGGATCCGATTGCGACAGTAGAACTGTTCAAGTCCCTGTAGCGGGACCTACAGCACGTACCTTATTTCCTTAAAATAATACTTAACCCCCCGTCCGTCTTCGTGTACGACCACAAGACGGGCGGTTTTTCTCTCTACCCCGAGGATTGTGCCGCGGAAGCGCACGGGAGTTCCGCCTGTGAAATATTCCGTCTCCTCGAACTCCGAGAGCACCCCCCTGCGGTAGAGCAGAGCCTCATACTCTTCGTCCAGTCCCGGTACGCGGCCGTCCTTTCCTATTGCCCTGTAGAGGGAAAATATCTCCTCCAGCACCTGTGGCAGCTCGGCATGCGGGTCCAGCGGCGGCAGGGGTCTCCGCTCCTCCGGAACGGTCTCATTCAGAGCGAGAAGGAGCGAGGTGGGATTCGGCAGTTCCGGAGAGAAGACCCGCTGGTTGATGTTGAGGCCTATACCCGCTATGCTGACTGCCAATGTGTCACCCTTAAGGGTGTTCTCCAGGAGCATCCCGCAGACCTTCCGGTCGCTGATATAGACGTCATTGGGCCATTTGACCCTGACCCCGTCCAGTCCCTTGCCCTGCAGATACCTCGCAATTCCCACCGCACAGGCCTGGGAGAGGACGAACTGGTCCGCTGCCCTGAGCCCCAGTGGCTTGAAAAGGATTGAGAACATCAGATTCTCTCCTCTGGCGCTCTCCCAGCGGTTGCCCCTCTGTCCCCGTCCCGCCGTCTGGAACTCAGCGCACCAGACTTCCATGTCCTCCGCAACCTCTCTACCCCTCCAGGCATCGAGATTGGTGGAGTCCGTCATATTTTCCCAATGAATATTCATGGCACAATTTTTATATTATTATCTTTGCACGGCAAAATTAGGAAAATATTTATGACAGACATCGACATCATAGCCGAGGCTATGCTTGAGAAGAAGGCGAAGAATGTGTGCGCCCTCGACCTGAAGAAGATAGGAACAGCCATCACGGATGCTTTCGTGATATGCAACGCGGATTCCACCACCCAGGTGGCCGCCATTGCGGACAACATTGAGGAGAGGATGATTGAGAAGGCCGGACGGAAAGTGGTCAGGGCCCAGGGCAAGGAAAACGGGTTCTGGGTGATTCTCGACTACCTCAACGTCGTGGTGCATATCTTCCAGACCGAATACCGGAACTTCTACCGCCTGGAGGACCTCTGGGCAGATGCGGACCGCAAGGATTATAAGGATGAACAGTAAAGACAATATGAACACCCCTCAGAACAAGAACACAGGCAATACAGGAAACAATAACCGCAGACCGGGAGGCACCCCCGGCCCCGTCCGTCCCATGCGCGGGCTGATGTGGGCCCTGTATGTCATCTTCGGCATCGCGATGATATGGATAGTGCGGAACTACTCCGGCTCCGACCCCGTCAAGACCGAGTGGCTCACAGTCAAGGAGAGCATGATCCCGCACGGAGACGTCGAGAAGATCACCTACATCACCAATCTGCACAGGGCAGAGGTCTACATCCGCAAGGACTCGCTCTCCAAGTATGTCAACCGTTATTTCGGAGGCCAGACCCCGGCGGCCGGACCTCATTTCTACTTCATAGTCTCCTCCAACTTCAACGCCGAGGAGAATTTCGAGGAGGCCCGCATGGAGCTGCCCGCCGCCCAGCGGTTCACCATATCCACCGAGGAGCGCAACAACTACTTCGGCCAGATCTTCGACTGGATCATCTTCCCCCTGCTGCTCTTCGGCCTGCTGTGGTTCATCATGTTCCGTCCCATGCAGAAGAATATGGGCGGAGGGCCGGGAGGCGGCATCTTCAATGTCGGTAAGTCTCAGGCCAAGCTGTATGAGAAAGAGAACAATGTGAAGGTTACCTTCAAGGATGTCGCAGGTCTGGAGGAAGCCAAGGTAGAGGTGATGGAAATAGTAGACTTCCTGAAGAATCCCCAGAAATACACGGCCCTCGGAGGAAAGATTCCGAAAGGCGCCCTGCTCGTGGGCCCTCCGGGTACGGGAAAGACCCTGCTGGCCAAGGCTGTGGCCGGTGAGGCCAACGTGCCTTTCTTCTCCATCAGCGGCTCCGACTTCGTGGAGATGTTCGTCGGTGTGGGAGCCTCCCGCGTGCGCGACCTCTTCCGCCAGGCCAAGGAGAAGGCCCCCTGCATCGTCTTCATCGACGAGATAGACGCCGTAGGCCGGGCCAGGAGCAAGAATGTCGGCTTCTCCTCCAATGACGAAAGGGAGAACACCCTCAACCAGCTGCTCACCGAGATGGACGGCTTCGGCACCAACTCAGGAGTCATCATCCTCGCGGCCACCAACCGCGCCGACATCCTGGACAAGGCCCTCATGAGGGCCGGCCGCTTCGACAGACAGATCCACGTGGACCTGCCCGAGCAGAACGAACGTCTGGAGATATTCAAGGTGCATCTGCGCAAGGTCAAGCTGGTGGAGAACTTCGACATGGAGTTCCTGGCCAAGCAGACCCCCGGCTTCTCCGGAGCGGACATAGCCAACGTCTGCAACGAGGCCGCACTGATAGCCGCCCGCAAGAACAAGAAGGCCGTAGACCGCCAGGACTTCCTGGATGCCATCGACCGCATCGTAGGCGGACTGGAAAGACGCAGCAAGATCATATCGCCCGCAGAAAAGCGTACCATAGCATACCATGAGGCAGGCCACGCCACTGTAAGCTGGTGGCTTCCCAATGCCAATCCCCTGCTGAAAGTCACCATCATACCCCGCGGAAACGCCCTTGGTGCCGCCTGGTACCTGCCCGAGGAAAGGCAGATAACCACCACCGAGCAGATGATGGACGAGATGGCCGCCACCCTCGGAGGCCGTGCAGCCGAGGAAATCATCAACGGAAAGATATCCACCGGAGCCATGAACGACCTCGAGAAAGTCACCAAGCAGGCCTACGCCATGGTCACCTACTTCGGCATGAGCGACAAGGTGGGCAACATCTCCTTCTACGACTCGTCGGGCAACTCCGGCTACAACCTCAGCAAGCCCTACAGCGAGAAGACCGCAGAACTGATCGATGCAGAGGCCAAGGGCTTCATAGACCAGGCCCACACGACAGCCCTGAAAGTGCTGCGCGAGCACATGGACGGCTTCATCAGGCTGGCCGAGATGCTGCTCGAGCGCGAGGTCATCTTCACAGACGACCTGGTCAAGATATTCGGAGAACGTCCCGGCGGACAGAAACCGCAGAGTATCACCGACGGGGCTACATCCCCCGAGGCCACAGCCACGGCCTCTGCCTCAGCCGGAACTGACACCGCCGGAGTCACCTCTTCCACCGCAGACATAGCCGAGCCTCATGAAGAACCTGCTGACCAGAACGCTTAGCGGAGCCGTTTTCCTGGCTCTCTTCCTGGCAGCCCTGCTGTGGCATCCGGCCGCCTACGCCGTACTGTTCATCTTCGCGGTGACGGTAATGATGACCGAATACCTCAGAATCACCGTAGGACCTCACGAAAAGGCCGCAAAGGCCATTGCCATAGTCACAGGCATCCTCACTTTCCTGCTGACGTTCCTGTGCTGCGGCTACGGCCTGGACCGGAAGTGGCTGCTGGTACTGCCGGTGCTGGTATCCCTGATTTTCGTGGCCGTGCTTTATGCCCGCGAGGGGGAAGCCTACCGCACCACTCCTTTTATACTGACCTCCCTGCTGTACATCGCCCTGCCGTTCGCATTGACCGGCATTATCGTATTCTCCCCCGAGGGGGACTTCGACGGGCGGGTGCTGCTGGCCGTGATGATCATCATCTGGAGCTCGGACGTAGGGGCCTACCTGAGCGGTATGGCCTTTGGACGCAGACACGGGCACAAGCTCTTCCCCTCCATTTCCCCCAACAAGACCTGGGAGGGATACTTCGGAGGGCTGGTGCTGGCCCTGGCCGCCGGCTGGTGCATAGGGCATTTCGCACTGGTGGACTTCCCCTGGTACCATTGCCTGGCTCTGGCGGTACTGATCAACGTGACTTCTACCGTCGGGGATTTGGCGGAATCGCAATTAAAACGTAACTTTGGGGTCAAGGACGCCGGACGCATCATGCCCGGGCACGGAGGACTGCTGGACCGGTTCGACGGAGCGCTGCTGGCATTTCCGGTGACTGTCCTGTATATCGTATTGTTCGGATTGTAATACTGAAAGTCATGAAGATACACAAGGAAGGAGCGACTACGATACTTATGGCCCTCATCTTTGCCGTACTGCTCGGCGGCACATCGCGGTATTTCGGAGCCCCGCCGGTCCTGTACTGGATACTGTTCAGCATACCCATGGGACTTGCCGTATTCTTCATCTGCTTCTTCCGGGAACCTAAGCGCACACCCACAGGTGACAGCCGGAAAATCACAGCTCCTGCCGACGGCAAGGTGGTGATAATCCAGGAAGTGGAGGAGCCGGAATACTTCCACGGCCGCAGACTCCAGATATCGGTGTTCATGTCATTCTTCGATGTACACGTCAACTGGGCCCCTGTATCCGGCATCATATCCTTCTACCGGTATCATCGCGGCACATACCTTGCAGCCTGGCACTCCAAGTCATCTACCAAGAACGAGAGGACGACCATCGTCTTCAAAAACGAGGACGGGACCGAGGTGCTCTGCCGTCAGATAGCCGGACTCTTCGCCCGCAGAGTGGTATGCTACGCAGAATACGAGAAGCCGTTCAAGGCCGGACAGCAGATAGGATTCATCAAGTTCGGTTCCCGGGCCGACGTATTCCTGCCGCTCGGGACCAAGGTCAATGTGGCCGTAGGAGACAAGGTCAGGGGAGCTGAGACCGTCATAGCTGAACTCGCGGCACCCGGGACCGATGCCCACATGAATACAAACAAATAACACCATACGCCCATGAAAAATTACTACCAAGCCAACCGGGAGAGATTTCTCTCCGAGCTGTTCGAGTTGCTGAGGATACCATCCATCAGTTCGGACCCCGCCCACAAGGACGATATGTACGCCTGCGCCCGCAAGCTCACCTCCCTGCTCAAGGAGGCCGGCGCAGACAGAGCCCAGGTATATGAGACGACGGGGCATCCCGTAGTCTATGCCGAGAAGATTATCGACCCGTCTCTGAAGACGATTCTGGTCTACGGCCACTACGACGTGCAGCCTGTGGACCCCATCGAGCTGTGGAAATCCGCTCCCTTCGAGCCGGAGATCCGCGACGGAGCCATCTACGCCCGTGGTGCCAACGACGACAAGGGTCAGTCATTCATGCACATCAAGGCTTTCGAGTACCTGGTGCGCAACGGACTCCAGAGGCACAACATCAAGTTCATCCTCGAGGGTGAGGAGGAGATAGGCTCTCCCTCCCTGGCCAAATGGGCCGAGGAGCACAAGGACCTGCTCGCATGCGACATCATGCTCGTATCCGACACCACCATGATAGGTGAGGACGTACCTTCCATCAACTGCGGCATGCGCGGCCTGACCTACATGGAGATAGAGGTCACCGGCCCGAACAAGGACCTGCACTCCGGCCACTACGGCGGAGCTGTGGTCAATCCCCTCAATGCCCTGTGCAAAATAGTGGACGGCCTCATCGACGCCGACGGACACATCACCATCAAGGGATTCTACGATGACGTGGTGGAGCTGTCCAAGGCAGACCGCGAGCTGCTGGGCCGCGCTCCCTTCGACCTGGACGAGTACAAGAGATTCCTGGACATCCCCGAGGTGGACGGAGAGAAAGGCTACACCACCCCCGAGCGCACCGGCATACGCCCCTGCCTGGATGTCAACGGCATATGGGGCGGCTTCACCGGCGAGGGCGCCAAGACCGTCATCCCCACCACGGCCCATGCCAAGATATCCATGCGCCTGGTACCCAATCAGGACTGGAGGCGCATCGCCGAGCTCTTCGCAGAGCACATCGAGAGCCATGTGCCCAAAGGCGTGCGCGTCAAGGTGACCACCCACCACGGCGGAAACGGATTCCTGATACCCATCTCCTCCCCTGCCTATCAGGCCGCATCCAGAGCCATCTATGAAGTTTACGGCATAGAGCCCGTGCCCAGCCGGGGCGGCGGTTCGATACCTATCCTGGCCGAGATGCAGCAGATACTCAAGGCAGACCCTCTGCTCATAGGCTTCGGACTTGAAAGGGATACGATTCACTCGCCCAACGAGAGCTACCTGCTGTCGCAGTTCGAGAAGGGCATGGAGTCGATAGCTCTCTTCTACAAGTATTTCTAGTGATCAGATAAACACCGGGGGTGCCGCGAAGTCCTCAGATTTCCGGCACCTTTCTGCAAATAGCACCAAAACAATGAATTACACCGAACTTTACGAAAATATCCGGTGCAAAGGCTCCTTCCTCTGCGTAGGTCTGGACACCGATCCCGCGAAGATTCCCGCCTGCGTCAGGGAGCGTCACGGAGATGCCTCCATGCTGGCCTTCAACAAGGCTGTCATCGACGCTACTGCCCCATATGCAGTGGCATACAAGCCCAACATAGCCTTCTACGAGGCCGAGGGCGTCTCCGGCTGGCAGCAGCTGGCCGAAACCGTCAGGTACATCCGCTCAACCTATCCCGACATCTTCATCATAGCAGATGCCAAGCGCGGAGACATAGGCAACACTGCCGACCGCTATGCCAGGGCTTTCTTCGAGACCATGGATTTCGACGCCGTCACCCTCGCGCCCTACATGGGTTCCGACTCCATCCGGCCCTTCCTCAAACGTGAAGGCCGATGGGGCATCGTACTCGCCATGACCTCCAATAAGTCTGCGGAGGAATTCGAGACCCTGACCGTATGCAGCGCATCCGGCCATTCTCACCCGGATACCGCTCCCATGCCCCTGTACGAACGGATAATCCGCGACACTGTCAGCAGCGTGGACTCCGAGTTCGGAGACTCACGCAGCCGGCTGATGTTCGTCGTCGGTGCGACCCGCCCCGAAAAGCTCGCAGAGATCCGCCGCTACTGCCCCGATCATTTCCTCCTCGTACCGGGAGTAGGCGCACAGGGAGGCTCGCTCGAAGAAGTGGCCCGCCACGGCCTCAACTCCCACTGCGGCCTGCTGGTCAACTCCTCCCGCGGCATCATCTACGCCTCTTCCGGAGAAGACTTCGCGGAGGCCGCCGGAGCTGCTGCCGCCGACCTTGCCGCACAGATGCGCGCGCTCCTTCGGTAGCCTGCATCGTCGGAGCAGCAGACTGAATCCTGCGGCACGCACGTTTCATATAAACCTCTGATTAATCGCACCTTAAAAGGATCTAATCGCATAAAATCAATAAAATGAGCCCCGCCCCAAGGTTCCCCTGCCCGCACCCGTCATTTCCCGGAGGCCTGGACATCAACAGGAAATGGCCGCACGCCCCACTTCCGTAAACATCAGATATTCAGCACTTAATAGAATCGACCTGTGCTTTCCTCGATTTTGAAACCACTTGCTTCCACAGCACAATTTTCTAACAGGTTGATTATCTGCCAGTCCCTGATTCGCCCCGTGCCAACGATTCTTTTTCGTGCATTTCCGCAAGCGTATCGGGGAGGGCGGTGTGGAGCCTCAAGAAACTGATGAGGGAACTCGCCGACAAGCATCGCAGGGCTTTATTGTGCCTTTGGAGACTGGACCTCGCAAATGCCTCGAACAACTGAATCACTGCTACAGGCTTGAGAAAATGCGCTTAGTAAGGAGCGACTAAATAATAATGCCTTATCAAAAGAGCATGTGCTTTCATCCCATTTGAAAAAGCTTTGAAAGCACATGCTGTTTTCGCAAGACAGTGACCCTAAGAGATTTCCGTGCCACGAGTTCATCTCGAAGACTCGCGCGAACATGAAAATATGAAATGGCTATCCGCAAAAATACCACTTGGCCGCATGGCGAATTCCGGCCAATACAAATGTTTTGTCGTCACTTAACTGAAACGCTCGGCCAATCAATGCAATACCCGGTCATTCAGATGATTGCGATACAGCTAAAATGTAAAGAAATGATACCGGCCGGGACGTAGTAAACGGCCTTCAGCCCGGCCCCTGCGCAGTGTCTTCTGAGTGTGTCTTGAGAACGACTGTCAATCGGAAGAAATAATTCTGCTGTAGCATCAAGGATTATTAATGATACGATTGCTGCAGGTCTGATTAAATTAGCAGATGAAAACTCAGGGTCTCGGAGATACTCTGCATATGTACCGTTTTATGCATAGTGCCTTTATTTGCACTGGAAATCCCTTTTTGGTATAATATCTTTGATTATCAATGACTTTTTATTTGCATTGGAAATCCCTCTTTGCTACTTTCCCGCTTTATCGGTGTCAGTTGTGCCTTCCGCCTAAAGGTCTGAAGGCGGACGCCTCGGCAGAGCAAATCTATTTGCTTTGCCGAGGCGTAAACAGTATAAATGACGAATTCAAATATACGCATTATCCGAACAACGAGTAGGGAAAACGCGCTGAACTCCTAGGCGTAGTGAATCTCCACGACCTTGCCGATGGACTTGAGGCTGGAGGCGAGACGCTCTATCAGCTTCAGCTTCAAGGTGGTGTCGATGGGCAGTCCCTCGTGGGCCTTGTTGACTCCCTGTCCTACGAAAAACGTGATGTGGGTGGCCTCCTCGAGCAGCATCTCCGCCAGGAGGGAGGCTCCGTCCTGTTTGGTGAACATCTTGGGGGTGAGGTCGTTGGGCGATATGTATTTCTCAGTAAGCTCCAGCAGGCGGCGCAGGGTTATCACGCCCTCGGTCGTCAGGTCTATGCCGTCGATGTGACCGATGGGCGGGATATCCTTGTCGGGAAAGTCGAGGCTGGTGGTGACCTTCTTGCCCAGATAGCGGGCCACTATCTGGGAGCTGGTGCCTCCGCAGACCACCTTCCTGCTGTCGCCCTCCATAAACTTGCCGACATAGTAGTCGTCGTTCTCCTTGTTCACCGGAGGGCCCACCATCAGGTTGACGTGCAGGGCCTCGCGCATCTTCAGCGCGGCCACGGTCGTGTCGTCGCCCGGCTTGTCCATATACAGGTCGTTGCAGGCGGCCGCCAGCAGCCAGGCCACACAGCGGGCGGACATCTCCGGCCGGATATTGCGGTCCAGATGCTCCATGATCTCGCGACGGTCCCAGCCGAAATTGAGCACCCGTCCGATACCGGCATGGATGGTGCCGTCGGACATGACCATCACCACATCCCCGTCACACAGCGACAGTTCAGAGTGATAGACCTTCTTGCCCAGCACATCCAGGGGCTTGCGGTCGAAGTCGATACAGTGACCGTCGTGATAATATATCGCCTGAGGATTGTCAAACTCGAAGAGGTAGCCGTGACCGGCGGAGTCCACGTGAATCACCGAGAAGGTCGAGTAGGCCACTCCGCGCACCTTGCACACCGGCAGGGTCTGGATCATGGTCTCGATACAGTCCTCGATGGGGATGTTGTTGGACACCATAGTGCAGAGAATCTTGGACGAGAGGGTGGAGAGAATGTTGGCCTTCACCCCGCTGCCCAGCCCGTCAGCCAGGACGAGGGTGGTATAGCCGTCGACAGTAACCCCCTCCACATTGTCCCCGCAGAGCTCTTCCCCGTACTTGTTCAGGGAAACGTATCCGTATTCTATAAACAGTTCCTTCATAACATATCCATGTGAGTGTCAGGCTTTCCCTTCCGACTTCTCCCTCTCCTCCTCTTCCTGCATGAGGGTCTTCTTGAGCTTGAGCAGGGCCACCTTGGTCTCGGCCGTAGTCTCACCCAGCAGGGAGGCTATCTCCTGGGCCACGCGCATCTGCTTCTTGATGACGTCGTCGGTGGTGGACAGGGTCTCCATACGCATTTTCCCCAGCTTCTCACTGTACTGCACCTCATCGGTTATATCCTTGAGGATGCCGAAGAGAGCGCGGTTGCTCTTGAGGATGCTGATGGACAGGTCTATGTGCTTCTTAGTCTCGGACACGTACATCTTCTTGCGCACATACTGCTTCCCGGAGTTCTGGGCTATGAGGAATTCGGTGGGATTGAAGAAGTCCACAGCAGGCAGGCCCTTGACATTGACGGTGGTGATGCCCAGCAGCTCGCGGGCCTTGGCGTTGATATCCACCACATTCATGTCGCTGTCCAGGACGACGATGCCCTCGGGGCTGTTGTGGATGATCTCGTAGGACATGGACTCCGCCCTCTCGCGCATGTAAGGCAGACAGATGTCGATGTCGGCATAGCCGTTGAAGACAGCCCAGGCTTTCTCGCGGCAGGTAGGGTATCCGCAGGAGCCGCAGTTGAGCTCGTCCTCGGGCCTGAACTTGCCGGTACGGTGCAGTATCTCCTCTATCTGCTCCGGAGTAGGTATCAGACATCTGTTCTCGATCTTAGGATAGTCAGCCGAGATGTCCACGGTATATTCCCGGTCTCCCTCCTTCTCGGGCGGAAGAGCTCCGCACTCTCTACGCACATACCTTTTCACATCCACTGTGGCCCGCACTCCCTCTCCGTCTCCGACCAGGCTGCACGGCCCGCTCACACAGGCATTCTCGCACATATTCATCTCGAAGAACACTCCGCTGACCTTGTCGATGTGCTCCAGGGTATTGACACAGTTCTGCGGACCGTCCACAGCCACATAGTCATAGCCCTGGGGACGGGCCTCGAAGGAATGGATGATGCCGCGGCGTATCGGATAGGACTTGCTGCGGTTGGCAGGAGCCTCCCCGGAAATGCCGGTACACCCGTATCTCTCTCCCTCCAGGGCCATGGTATCCGGCAGGGGGAAGGTCAGTCCCCTCTCCACCATCAGCCGCCGCAGGTCCTCGAAGGTCAGCACTCCTGAGATAAGGCCGCTCTCCTTCGCCTCCCTCTTCTTGGCTATGCACGGGCCAATGAATATCACCTTGCAACCGGGGAATCTCTGTCTCAGTATCTTGGCATGGGCAATCATCGGAGAGTCCACCGGCGCCAGGTACTTCAGGGCATCCGGATGGTACTCCTGGATGAGGCGGCAGAGAGCAGGACAGGCAGAGGTGATGAAATTCTTATACTGCCCTGTGGCAATGCACTTTGCGTATTCCTTGGTCACAGCATTGGCTCCTACGGCGGTCTCCTCGGCGAAGGCAAAGCCGAGCTTGAGCAGCACGGCTTCCATCTGAGCGAAGCTCTGAAGACGGAAGGACGATATGAACGAAGGCGCAATGCTCGCCACCACATTGTCCCCGGAAAGCAGGAGAGCATCCACCTCGTCTTTCTCACTGTGGACAATCTTTGCATTCTGAGGACAGACCACAGTGCAGCGTCCGCAGAGGATACACCTTTCCTTGATGATCTGGGCCTGATGGTTCTTGACCTCAATGGCCTTTACCGGGCACTCCCTGAGACATTTGTAACAGTCCTTGCACCGGGCTTTCTTAAACTCGAGATATTCTTTCATAAGTCTGGATTGTCAGTAGCGCGGCCCTCATTACGGCTGGGGCAGGCCGAGTCGGGGATATATTTCCGTGAGGAATTTTTCCTCGATATTGTCCTTATTCACACACCGGACGAACACGTCCGCGGAGCCGTCGAGGGCCTCCTCGGTCCTCATGACGACCCCGTCGGCGCACTGTCCGAAACAGAAACTGGCCTGAAGCTCGATGAGCTCCTCCACATCGTACTTACGCAGCATCTCCTTCATACCTTCGACCACGTCGTAGGAGCCTTTGAGGTGACAGGAGCTTCCTATGCAGATTTTAACTATCATTATCCTGTGTTGTATCGCGGATTACTGTTTCATTGCCTCCACCTCTTCGGCCGTCATGGGCTTGTAGAGCTTGCCGAGCCGGCGTTTCCCGTCCGGAGTGATTAGGTAGTCCTCCTCGTTGCGCAGGCCGCCGAAGCCCTTGAACTTCTCGATCTCGTCGTAGTTGAGGAAGTCCTTGAACTTACCCTGGCTCCGCCACAGGTCGATGAGTTCCGGAATGAAGTAGATACCGGGCTCGATGGTGAGTACGAAACCGGGCTCCAGGGGACGGGCCAGGCGCAGGGACTTGAAACCGAAGGTAGCGCTCTTGGGATGACCGTCGTAGCCGACCCACACCTCGCCCAGGTTCTCCATGTCGTGTACGTCCAGTCCCATCATGTGGCCCAGACCGCAGGGGAAGAAGATGGCGTAGGCACCCTCGCGGGCCACCTCGGCGGGATCTCCGGTCACCAGGCCGATACTCTTGAGGTCAGCGGCGATGGTCTCGGCAGTCTTGAGGTGTATGTCCCTGAATGCCACGCCGGGCCTGAGGGCATCCACGGCAGCCATATGCGCGTGCAGGGCCATGTCATAGATCATCCGCTGCTGATCTGTGAACCGCTTGCCGACAGGAGCGGTGGAAGAGAGGTCTCCGGCATAGTGCATGGAATTCTCGGCTCCGGCATCGAGCAGGAAGAGGTCTCCTTCCTGAAGGATATTGCCGTGGTAATGGTTGTGCAGGGTCTGGCCGTTGATCGTGGCGATGACCGGGAACGACAGGCCGGCACCCTTGCGCAGGGCTATCTCCGTTACGGCAGACGCTACCTCGGCCTCGGATATGCCGGGGCGCACCATCTGCATCATAGTCCGGTGCATCTCCACGGATATGTCCACCGCCTCCTCAATCTGGTCAATCTCGGCCGGACTCTTATGGTTTCTCATATTGACCACGGACTTGACGAACGGTACGGACACGTTCTCGGACTGAGCCTGCTCCGGAAGTCCGGTAAGGTCGAAAATCTTGAGAGTGTGCTCGGGTCTGTAGGCCGGGAGGAAATGCACCATCCTACCCTTGTTCATGGCCCTCTGCACCTGGTCCTTCAGCTTGGCGGCCGGTTCCGTCCTGTCTACGCCGGCTTTGTCGCATTTCTCCCGGAGAGTCGGCTGACTGCCCATCCATACTATGTCGTCTATCGTCAGCTCGTCGCCGAATACTGTGGAGACACCCTCGTCTATATCCACCAGCGCTGCCAGTCCGGGAAAATCCAGACCGAAGAAATAGAGGAAAGTGGAGTCCTGACGGTAGGGATAGGTGTTGTCGGTGTAGTTCATCCCGGACTCATCGTTGCCCAGGAAAAGGAGGAGTCCGGTCTCGCCGTGGTACTTCATATCGGCTACCAGACGGGCTCTTCTCTCGATATAAGTCTCTCTTGAAAACATGGCAGTATTTTTATAGGTTGTACTGACTTCAAAGATACGAATTATAATTTATTTTACCTACATTTGTGTCATCACTCAATTTAAAATAGAACCGATGAAAAAAAGATTTTTCCTGACAGCTGTCCCGGTCCTGGCTCTTGCCATCGCGGGATGCGGAAACCGCACCGAAAGCGCGGACACACATCATTCACCTGACCCTCAGAGGGAATACGTCATCGTCGTGCACGGAGGAGCCGGAGAAATGGGCTCCCAGGCCGACAATCCCGAAATAGCCGGAAAATACTACTCCGCCCTCGACACCGCCCTGAACATAGGACGCGAGGTACTTGACGGAGGCGGCAACGGCACCGAGGCCGTAAAGGCAGTCATCCGCTATTTCGAGAGCAATCCTCTGTTCAATGCAGGAGTAGGAGCCACAATATCGGCAGAAGGCTACTTCGAGCTGGACGCCGCCATCATGGAAGGCAAGGACCTCAGTGCAGGTGCGGTAGCCGGAGTGCGCCACGTCAAGCATCCCATTGACGCCGCATACGCCGTAAAGACCGCCTCTCCCCATGTAATGCTCAGCGGGACCGGTGCCGACCGATTCGCCGAGGAGCAGGGTCTCGAGACCGTGGAGGACAATAAGTATTTCGCCACCCCGAAAACCATGAAGTGGGTGAAGGAATTCCAGGCCAAATCCAAGAAGAACGGCACAGTCGGATGTGTCGTGCTCGATTCAGAGGGTAATCTGACCGCCGGCACAAGCACTGGAGGAATGTTCGGAAAGAAATGGGGACGCATCGGGGACGCCCCTGTCATCGGAGCCGGGACTTACGCCGACAACGAAGGTGTAGCTGTCTCTTGCACCGGCCACGGAGAGTACTTCATCCGCCACTCTGTGGGATACAACCTCAATGCCCGCTACAAATTCCTCGGAGAGAGTCTCGAGGAAGCCGCCAGCCATATCATATTCAATGAGCTGAACCGCGAGGAGGGCAACGGAGGACTTATCGCCGTAGACAAGGACGGGAACTTCACCATGCCTTTCAACTGCAGCGGAATGTACCGCGGATACCTTTATAAGGAAAAGGGTTCCGGAAAGGTGGTCGAGGGTTACGGCATCAGCGACAAGCTGATAGAAAAACAATAACTGTCAATTTCAGATAATCAAGATGAAATATTCCGGATTCCTATCTGCGGCAGCTGCCATACTGATGGCCTCCGCCACTGTCCCGGTACAGGCACAAAACCAGAAGCTGACCCTCGAGGACATATACAAGAACTACGAATACTCGGCCAAAGGCGTAAGCGCCTTCCGCTGGGCCGGGGACGGACACTCATTCCTCACCATAGAGAAGGATGCCGCCACCGGAGGACAGAACATAGTCCTCAACGACATCAGGACAGGTGAGAAGACAGTCACGGTAGCCGCATCCTCGCTCATACCCGAAGGATGGGACCGTCCGCTGACCATCAACGGCTACAGCTGGTCGCCCGACGGCTCGCAGCTGATGATCTACACGGATGCCCAGCGGGTCTGGAGAACAGCCAAGAGAGGCAACTACTGGCTGTACACCCCTGCGACCGGAGAGCTGCGCCAGCTCGGCATGGAGAACTTCGAGCCATGCTGGATGCAGTTCGCCAAATTCTCCCCTGACGGGAGCAAGGCCGCATACGTCTACAAGAACAATCTCTACGTCGAGGACCTCGCCGACGGCTCTGTCCGCCAGCTGACCTCTGACGGCAACGACGAGATCATCAACGGCCAGTTCGACTGGGTATACGAGGAGGAGCTGCACCAGCAGGACGGCTGGCGCTGGAGTCCTGACAGCCGCAGCATAGCCTACTGGCAGTTCGACACCAGGGGCACCGGCACCTTCTACATGATCGACAACATCGACTCGATATACTCCACAGTCATTCCCCTGCCCTACCCCAAGGCCGGCACCACCAACTCGGCAGCCCGCATCGGAGTGGTGGACGTAGACTTTGACGCAGCTGACGGGCCGGAGACCCGCTGGTTCGAGTTCGAAGGCGACCCCAGAGAGCACTACCTGGCCCGCATGGAGTTCGTACCAGGCTCCGACGAAGTGATGATCCAGAGACTCAACCGCGCCCAGAATACGAACTGGGTCTACTACGGCAATATCCGGACAATGGAACTTGTATCCGTGCTCACCGAGACCGACGAGGCTTTCCTGGACGTGCATGACGACATCGTATGGCTCGAGGACGGCAAGTACTTCACCTGGACCAGCGAGAGGGACGGATGGAGACATCTTTACCGCGTATCCCGCGACGGCAGCGAGATATCCCTGATAACCAAGGGGGATTTCGACTATGAGAGCATAGTCCGCATCGACCCCGAAGGCGGCTGGGTCTACTACATCGCCACTCCCGACAGCCCGATTGACCGCTACCTCTACCGCAGCCGCCTGGACGGCAAGGGCGAGGCCGAGAGGCTGACACCGGCTGACGCTCCCGCAGGGCACCACTACTACAACATCTCCCCGGACGCGAAGTACGCCATGCACACCTTCAGCAACAGCGAGACACCTACCGTCTACGAGATAATATCCCTGCCCAGGCACAAGAACGTGCGCCTGCTCGAGGACAACCATGAGCTGGCCGCCAAGTTCGCCGCCCTCGGATGCAGTCCCAAGGAATTTTTCCGCGTGGACATAGGCGACATAGAACTGGACGGATGGATGATCAAGCCGGCCGGATTCGACTCCACACAGAAATATCCCGTAATCTTCTTCGTCTACGGAGAGCCCTGGCAGTCCACTGTCCAGAACTCGTGGAGCGGAGGTGACCTCTGGAGCAGGTTCCTCGCCCAGCAGGGCTATGTGGTCATGAGCGTGGATCCTCGCGGAACAGCGACTCCGAGGGGACACGAATGGCGCAAATGCGTCTACGGCAAGATCGGCATCCTGCCCATTGAGGACCATGCAGCCGCCGTCACCCGACTCATGCAGACCTACAGCTTCATGGACCCTGACCGCATCGGCATCTGGGGATGGAGCGGCGGCGGCTCGTCCACGGCCCACCTCATGTTCAAGCACCCCGACATCTACTCCACCGGTATCGCAGTGGCCGGAGTATACTCCCTCTACCTCTACGACACCATATACCAGGAAAGGTACTCGGGCATACCATCGCTCAACCCGCAGAGCTACCACGACGGCTCAGCCATCAACTTCGCGGGCGGACTCGAGGGAGACCTGCTGCTGATCCACGGCACGGGCGACGACAACGTACACTACCAGTGCTGCGAGATGCTGGTCAATGAACTGATCAGGCAGAACAAGATGTTCTACCAGCTATCCTACCCCATGCGTACCCACAGCATATCGGAGAGGGACAACACCACGTACCATCTGTATCAGTCCATGTACAAGTTCTGGGAGGAGCATCTGTAGCGGCAACTGCAGAAAAGACACTACGGAATAGACACACTGCCGGTCGGGTTTCCGGCCCACCCCGTCGGGAACTCAACCGGCATATTTTTTCCATCTAATCTTATCCTCCAGATCTGATGATGCAGAGAATGATTATCCGCAAACTTACCCCCGATAAATTGAATAACATCGAAGACAGAAAGACAGTCCTTATGTACAATTTGTACAGTCCCTTGGCCTAACTTACCACGATGATTCACCACTATGCATTTTCGTTATATTGCAATCCACTCACTGTCAACAACTTCCCAAATCATGAAAATGTAAGAAGGACGGAAATATCGCTAAAAAGGGGCCTTTTAAGGGCTTCTTACATTTTATGATTTTACAAATAGCCTGATTACCAACATTTTTCAGCTTAACTAAAATGTATAGTGGTTTTAGAAGAGGCTTCTTGCGGCCCATGGGCATTTTTACGGATAGCCATTACGCAAAGTTTCCCCCACATTTGGAGAGTGCACCGGGAAACTGCACTAACGGTACACTCCCCCAGGCCCGGGACCGGCTACGAGGCCACTGCTCACTACCTGCAGGACATGCAGATGGCCTCATTCGGAGAATGCTCCGAGAAACTGCACAAACGGTACACCCCCAGGCCCGGGACCGGCTACGAGGTCACTGCTCACTACCTGCAGGACATGCAGCTGGCCTCATTCGGAAAGTGCTCCTGGAAACGGTACTAACGGTACGCCCCATAGATACAGATGACATATATCCATATCTGATCAACAAGTTAACCAATTAAAAAAGACACCATAAAGACATGAACGATTTTTTCAAATATACCGAGTGCGCAGTTACCGTATGCGATACGGAATGCGTAATCGTATACCAGAACGAGAAATCAGTGGCGGTGAACGGAGACATGCGGGGACGCTGCATGCTCGGCTGCCACAACGAACGCTCACGCGGCATCATCGCCCGCATCCTTTCCGAGGGCACATCCAACTCTTACACTATCAGCAAGAAAGGCCAGCGCAAACTGATACACCAGACCCCTTGGTACAAGGACGCGGCCGACGGCTCCGGCAAGACTATCGCCGGCATCATCGAGCTGTCCATAGTGATTCCCGAGCAGATGCCACACTACGACCGCGGGTGACAGCCGCCCGGCATAACACAACCCAGAGATAGCAATGCCCGGCATAACAGTACCGGGCACAACACCTGCTGCTGTTCTCTAAGTGAGCGAGAATTGCAGGCCAATCCGTAACGCACTATTCCTCAGTAGATTGGAAAAGCACATGCAATTCCCGCACTCACCTCTACTACCGAAAATTGCACGCTGACTTGTAAGTACTTTACTATGAATGGATTGCAAAACAGCCTGCAATTCCCAAAAGCTTCTCAGCCACCGAGAATTGCAGGCCAATCAGTAACACACTATTTCTCAGCAGATTGGAAAAACGCATGCAATTCTCGAACTCATCTCTACTACCGAAAATTGCACACCGACTTATAAGTATCTGACAATGAATGGCCTGCAAAACAGCATGCAATTCCCGTAAATGGCTGTCCGGATCAACCAGCTTCTCTGTTCGTTTTACTCGCATGATCTGACCTTTTTCGCGTACAAAGATAGATATCCACTTTGACACTGTGGTCTTGCCTACAGGCAGCAATCTGGATATCGCTCCATTGCTGCAGCCTGATTTGTGAAGACGTATGACGTCCTCGAAGTACTTCTCCTGACTTTCTGTGTGCAAATAATACATTTTTTATACGTTTGCGAGTCAACTTTTTTCAGGATAAGA
>ULLI01029260.1_pt1 | contig 23115 bp, 18 predicted proteins | sample 1951351 | NCBI WGS metagenome assembly ULLI01 (sample SAMEA4835520, study PRJEB28245) | human gut metagenome | biome: gut microbiome; material: fecal sample | place: Denmark | collected 2008 | reverse complement strand
CTGTCCCGGCCGGCCAGGACTGCCGAGAGGGTGGATTTGCCGGAACCGTTGGGGCCCATGATCGCGTGGGTCTCGCCTTCGCGGACTGTCAGGTCGATGCCGCGGAGTATTTCCTTGTCGCCCACACTGGCGTGCAGGTCTTTGATTTCGAGTAGTATCTTGTTTTCTGCCATAGTCTTTCTGTTTTGTGCGGAGTGCAAAAATACAATATTTTCCGGATGTTGCTATGCCTTTTCATGGTAAAGGCGCCACCAGTTGATGATGGAGGCCGCACCGTTTATCAGGTAGAGGGCGCAGACTATCGGCATGAATACGTGCCCGACGGATATGTGCAGGATGATCTGGGTGATGTTCACTGCCAGCCATGCCACCCAGCAGTCCCATTTCTTGAGGGCCGAGAGAAACTGGGCGACGAGGATGAGGGCGGTCACGCAGGCGTCCAGGTAGGGCACGGGATCGTGTGTGAGGGTCTCGAGGAGCCAGCCCCAGAGCCAGCCGAGTGCGAATATTGCCGCTACGGACACCGCCCTCTGCGGCCAGGACAGCATGGAGACCTTCAGGGACCTGCCGTCTTTCTCACTCACCTCCTCCGGCTTAGGATGGGTCCAGCGGTAGTGTCCGAGGATGTTGATGCCCAAGGATATGGGCTGCAGCAGCATGTTGGCCCACAGGGCTTTGTTCCAGAACATGAGGAAGAGCAGGACGGAATACAGGTAGCCTACCCAGAAGTTGTACTTGCTGTTGCGCCCCGCCAGGAACACGCACGTCAGTCCCGCCAATGATGTAATGAGGTCAATCAGCAGCACCGGAGTGTCTCCGTTGAAAGTGAAAAGTGTATAATTCAGCCAGTCCATAGCAGCCGCAAAAATACAAAAAACTGTGGATTGACAGTTGGGATGGCATACCATCGGCAGTCTTTCAATGCTACTTCCTTAGGCTTTCCGGAAGTCCCTTCTCACTCCTTCGGAAGGAGTGGGCATTCCCCGCGTTTCCGCTACTCCTTTGGAAGGAGTGGAATTGCAGCAGTGCCTCCATATGCTCTGTGAGGCCGTTTTACCTTTGTCGTCCCTCGTCACTCCTTCGGAAGGAGTCGGCTTCTCCCGCCATTTCCCTACTCCTTTGGAAGGAGTGGAATCGTCGCGATGCCTCCACAGGCTCCGTGAGGCCGTTTTGCGTTTGCCATCCCCTCTCACTCCTTCGGAAGGAGTCGGCTTTTCCTGCATTTCCCTTCCCGTTCCTGCGGGAGGCTCGGGCTTCTCGCTTGGCACGAAAAAAGCCGTGCTCCGAACGGTGTCGAAGTACGGCTTTTGAAGTGTTGCAGCTTTGGATTGTGTACCATAAGCTGTTTGGCCGGTTATTTTATTTCGATGAGCCTTTCTTTAGGTGTGACAGGGGTTTCGGTGTTCTTGGGCAGAGTTATGTTCAGGACACCGTGCTCCATGCCGGCAGTGATCTCTTCTTTCTTGATGTCGTCGGGAAGAAGAAGAGCCTGCTCGAAGTGGGAGTAGGAGAATTCCCTTCTGAGGTATTTCTCGTCCTTCTTCTCCTCTTTCTTCTCATCCTTGTGCTCAAGGGTGACAATCAGTTCGTTGTCCTCATTGACACGTATCTTGAAATCGTCCTTGGACATGCCTGGAGCGGCTATCTCCACCTTGTACTCCTTGTCATTTTCCTTCACGTTGATGGCAGGGGACGAAGTCCTCATCATGCTGCCGAAGTGCCTGAAGTCATCATCGAAAAAGTCATTGAAAAATGCGGGCAGCCAGTTCTGCTGTGTTCTTCTGCTAGGTACCATAATGTTATCCTCCATTTTAATTGTTCTGAATAATGTTTTTTGAACGCTCCGGCCTTCGGATCAGGTTCCGGGTCCGTCTCCGGTTCCCGGCGCCCCGTTCCTCCGGCCCTTTCGGGGAGTCTTCCGAAGTCCCTTGCGGGGTCTCCGTTCCGCCCTCCCTTTCGGGCGTTCGATAGATGATATCGCAAATTGTGGACCAGGGGGCTTTGGCACGCGGAGGCTTGACGGAATGTCGCATTTTTCCGCCAAATTGTCGCGAAACCACTGAAAATCAATAGATTAAGTGACAAATTGGCAGAAAAAGGATGTTTACAACAATGCCGCTTAGAGAGCGCACCTTCTTAAGGTGAGGCGGAAATGCGGGAAAATAGCTCACCTTCGGAAGGTGGAAGAAGGCAGTTGGGAGCGAAATCGCGTGTACAGACGCTACAGAGGGCTTCGGGCGATTGCGCACCTTCTGAAGGTGAGGCAGAAATGCGGAAAAACAGCCCACCTTCGGAAGGTGGGACGAGGCGGCTGGAAACGGAACCGCGGGAAACGGTGCCGTTGCGGTAGATTAGGTGGTGGAGTCGAAGACGAGATGCCCTACCCGACACTGCCCTCGAGCGAGACCTCGAGCAGCTTCTGAGCCTCGACCGCGAACTCCATGGGGAGCTTGTTGATGACCTCCTTGGTGTAGCCGCCTATGATAAGGCCTACGGCTCCTTCTTCGGGAATGCCTCTCTGGCGGCAGTAGAAGAGCTGGTCCTCGCTGATCTTGGAGGTGGTGGCCTCGTGCTCCGTTATGGCGGTGGGATTCTGGTTCTCCACTACGGGAAATGTGTGAGCCCCGCATTTGTCCCCGAGCAGGAGGGAGTCGCACTGGGAGTAGTTGCGGGCGTTCTCGGCCCCCGGCAGGATCTTGACCAGACCCCGGTAGCTGTTCTGGCTGTGGCCGGCGGAGATGCCCTTGCTGATGATGCGGCTGTGGGTGTTCCGCCCGATGTGGATCATCTTGGTGCCGGTGTCGGCCTGCTGGTAATTGTTGGTGACGGCCACGGAGTAGAACTCGGACACGGAGTTGTCGCCTTTGAGTATGGTGCTGGGATATTTCCAGGTGATGGCCGAGCCGGTCTCGACCTGGGTCCAGAAGAGCTTGCTGTTCACACCCTTGCAGATGCCCCTCTTGGTGACGAAGTTGAAGATGCCGCCCCGTCCCTGCGCGTCGCCGGGATACCAGTTCTGGACGGTGGAATATTTGACCTCGGCATTGTCCAGGACGACGATTTCCACCACTGCGGCGTGCAGCTGGTTCTCGTCCCTCATGGGTGCTGTGCAGCCCTCCAAGTAGCTTACGTAGGAGCCTTCGTCGGCCACGATGAGGGTGCGCTCGAACTGACCTGTACCCCGGGCATTGATCCTGAAGTAGCTGGAAAGCTCCATCGGGCAGTGTACTCCCTTGGGGATGTAGCAGAAGGAGCCGTCGGAGAAGACAGCGGAGTTGAGGGCCGCGTAGTAGTTATCCCCGATGGGCACCACCGATGCCAGGTACTTGCGCACCAGGTCGGGATAGTCGCGCACGGCCTCCGAGAACGAGCAGAAGATGATGCCTTTCTCTGCCAGTGACTCGCGGAATGTGGTTTTGACCGACACGGAGTCAAAGACGGCGTCCACCGCGGTTCCGGCCAGTACGCTCCTCTCATGCAGGGGAATGCCCAGCTTGTCGAAGGTGGCCATAAGTTCGGGGTCTATCTCTTTTTTCTCAGGCGCTTTTTTGGGGGCCGCGAAATAGATGATGTCCTGGAAGTCTATCTCCGGGATATCCAGATGTGCCCACGTCGGCATTTTCATGGTCAGCCACTTGCGGTAGGCTTTCAGACGGAAGTCCAGAAGCCACTGCGGCTCGCCCTTCTTCTCAGATATCAGCCTGATGATGTCCTCGTTAAGTCCTTTCGGGATGAATTCCTGCTCCACCAGGGTCTCGAAGCCGTGCTTGTACTCGGCGGAGCCTATGTTTTTAAGTATGTCGTCTTTCTCGCTCATAATCAATCCTTGCTTTTTGCAAAAGTCGGACCGCAAAGATGATGATTTTTTCGCTATGTTTGCAGTGTTAACATTAAAATGTCGATATATGAAGAAAGTTATTGCTGCCTTATCCGTCCTGATTACGGCATCTCTCATGGCAGCAGCCCAGTATGTACCGCAAGACGCAACCCTGTATTACAAGGCCGGCAACGTCTACACCACCGATGGCGACATCAAGCTGACCAAAGCCAACGCCCTGAACTATTTTTCGTCCCTGGACGACTACGAAAACTATTGGTTTAAAGGCAAGAGACTCTTCACTGCCGGCATTGTGGTCAGTTCTGTCGGAGCAGGTCTGGCTTTGGGAGGCTATCTTTTCGATGTCATCAACACTTCATTTTTCTGGGAAAATGACCCGGAGACTCCTCAGATGTATGTCCCGATAATGACTTTCGCCGGATGGATTTTCGGAGGAGCAATGTTAGTGGCAAGCGTACCTTTATATTGGGTCGGTACGGTAAAGCTGAAGAAGGCTGCGGCAGCAGGAGGCCCTGAAGGCCTGGCATTTGAGCCGGAGCTGTCCTTCGTCTCCAAGTCCGGCGGTATCGGTCTTGCTGTCAACTTCTGATCCGGTCAGGACCCTGCAGCCAAATTTTTGCTAACTTAGCGGATTGACAAATTCTTGAAAATGGCAACGGAAATATCATCAATCGGCAAGCAGGCCCTGATGTCGCGGCTCTTCGAGGGCAGCGGCTTCGTGAATGGGCGGGGCTGCGCGTTCTCCGGGGACGGGGACTTCGGCACGGTACACAAGGTGTTCATGGAAAAGGTTGATTTCGACTTGACGTACAATCCGCTGCGGCATCTCGGGCACAAGCTGGCCCTGAATGTCATCGGGGAGCTGTACGCGGGCATGTATTCTCCTGTGGGCATGGATGTGGTAGTGGCCCTGTCCAACCGATTCTCGGCCGAGGATGTGCAGGATCTGTGGGAGGGAGTCACCGCAGCGGCGAAGGAGCATGGTGTGAGGCATCTCTCCCTCGACCTGGTACCGTCCGCGGCGGGCATGGTGGTGAGCATCGCGGCATACGGCTCTGCCGGGAAGGAAGGGGCGCAGAAACGTAAAAAAACTCAGTCAAAGGACCTTCTGGTCCTCAGCGGCGACCTCGGAGCGGCCTATATGGGGCTGCACGTGTTAGAGAGGGAAAAAGCTGCATTTGAGGGCACTCCCGGCGGAGCTGCACCCAAGCAGCCGGATCTTACGCAGTACAAATACATTGTAGGCGAATACCTCAGCCCTTACATCAAGCCGGGTATTCCGGGACGTTTCTCCGAGGCGGGAATTATCCCGTGCGGAGGATATTTCGTCAGCAGGGGCCTCGGGGAAGCGGCCAAGCGCATTGCCGCTGATACGGGCCTCGGAGTCAAGATCTACGTAGGGAAGATTCCGATTGCCTCCAAGACATTCGAGATGGCGCAGGAACTGAACCTCGACCCCATTACTGCCGCCGTCAACGGTGGGGATGACTACCGTCTTCTGTATATTGTCCCCCTCGAGTTCCACGAAACGCTCCGCCATGACTTCCAGGACTGGGACATCATCGGCCACCTCGCCCGTCCCGAAGTCGGAGAGGTCCTCGTCACTCCCGAGGGCGCGGAGATAGGCATCCATGCCCAGGGCTACGAACAATAATTTTACTGAAATACAATGAAAAAGCCGATTCTCCATATAGACAATGCAGAAATCAGCCTCCTTCCGTTGGGTCAGGAGGATTATATTTCATTAACGGATATGGCTCACAGCCAAATGCAGGAACATATCATATTCCGATGGATGAGCCTTAAAAGCACAATTGAATACATTGGCGAATGGGAAGCATTGTATAATCCGGATTTTAATTATACCGAATTCGGTACAATTAGAAATAAACAATAGGAACTTATTGAAATAGTTACTGAAATACAATGAAAAAGCATCTACTGTCCATTGCGGCCCTGTCCCTGCTGGCAGTTGCCGCAGCCTCTTCTGCCTCGGCGCAGGAGAACTACCAGCCTTCGCCCGAGATTGTGGCGGCGCAGGAGCAGTTCCGGGAGAACCGGTTCGGAATATTCATTCACTGGGGTATTTACTCCATGTACGGTCAGGGCGAGTGGGCCCTGAACTACAACGGCCTGACTCACGAGGAGTACAGCAAGATGGCCGGGGGCTTCTATCCTGCGGACTTCGATGCGGCTGAGTGGGTGAGTGCCGTCAAGGCCGCCGGAGCCAAGTACATCTGCATCACGACCCGGCACCACGACGGCTTTTCGATGTTCGACAGCAAATGTACTGACTATGACATCGTGGACGCGACTCCGTTCAAGCGCGATATCATCGCCGAACTGGCCGACGAGTGCGAGCGTCAGGGAATAGCCCTGCATTTCTACTACTCGCTCATCGACTGGGGGCGCAACGACGCGCCGCGTGGACGTACCGGGCAGGGGACAGGCCGTCCCGAGGCCACCGACCCGGACACCTATTTCGACTTCATGAAATGCCAGTTGACCGAGCTGCTGACCCGCTACGGCAATGTGGGCTGCATCTGGTTCGACGGCAACTGGGACCACGAGGAGGGCGAGCAGCCCTACGACTTCCGCTATGACGAGCTGTATCCGCTGATTCACGGACTGCAGCCCTCCTGCCTGATCGGCAACAACCACCATATCACGCCTTATCCCGGAGAGGACATCCAGATATTCGAGCGGGACATCCCCGGGGAGAATACCGCCGGCTGGCATAGCGGCGGAGTCAGCACGACGCTTCCGCTGGAAACATGCCAGACCATGAACGGCTCCTGGGGCTACCGGATGACCGACCAGAACTACAAGAGCACGGATGAGCTTATCCGCTATTTAGTCTCAACAGCCGGACGTGACGCCAACCTGCTGCTCAACGTAGGTCCTCAGCCCGACGGCAACATCCCCGCCGCGGCCCTCGAGCGCTTGGCCGCTATGGGCGAGTGGCTCGGCACCTACGGCGAGACCATCTACGGTACCCGCAGCACCCTCGTGAAACCCCAGCCCTGGGGCGTGACCACCCACAAGGATGACCGGATGTGGCTCCACGTCTTCCCCGCCGACGCCTTCAAGGCCGCCTCGGACGGACAGATCTACGTGCCCTACAAGGCCGGACGCAAAGTGGCCTCAGTCACTCCTTTCGACTCGCCTGACGTGAAGCTCGTCTTCAAGCAGTACAAGGAAGGCCTTTTCGTCACCCTGCCCGAGGACATGCCCGCCGATGTGCCCGATTATGTTGTCGAGGTGACTTTCAAGTAGCAGTCCCGGCTGTCAGTCGCGGTGTTGCGGAGTACCCGCCAATAGTGCGCTCCCGAAAGCTCATTGCGAAGTGGCTTCGGGAGCGCATCGGCGCAGTATGCCAAACTGACTCAAAAGTTCAGCGCGAGCCCTATCCCGCCTGACTGGGTCACGAAGGACAGTTCAGGCGTGTATGCCAAGGAGCCTGTGCCTCCAGCGTGGGCAGCCTTCTTCAGCCTGACCGTGCCGACCCAATACAGCGGAACACTCACTAAAATCAGCGTACCTCCTACTGCGGCGCCCATCCATGCCAGGACGGGGAGGTGCATCTCCGGAAACTCAGGATCGGTGGAGATGCCGTTCTGGATTATGGCCTCTCCAATGAGGCTTCCCAGCACGATGCCCGCTCCGACCGAGCTCGTCACGATGCCGGCGGTGAACAGCCTCTTGCCGCCGAGCCAGTATCGCTCGTAGTCGTCGACGGAACTGAAATAGTTGAGGGCGTTGGCCTTTGTCAGCTTCACGCCGCCGTCTGCGGTATAGACATTGCCCGCCCTGTAGTACAGCGCTCCTCCTTCGCGGGCGTACTGCGCGTCAGCGGAATAAAGGGACAGGGCCGTCAGGACGGCGATGAGTAATGTTGCTTTAAGTGTCTTCATATAAAAGAATTTAAGATGTTGCAAATATAATTCTTTTTCACCTAACCGATTTTAGCAATAACGGATTGATTTTACTAGCTATACACAACCGATCTGAACAACCATCCATAAGAACAGCCATTCATATCAGAGGTTCCCGGATAAGTAGTGTCATCTATCTCAACACGTTGTGCCGTGTCGAAAACACCTTGGTGAAAATATCCGTCACAGTCTCCAGCCCAACCCCAATTAATATGATAAAGATGCTGAGTTTCCATTACTCTGTCGGTATCGTCGTTAACCTTATTCCTTATGTACAATCCATCTATTACCCATGCGTGAGCTGACTTTAAACCTTTGACGGCAACTGTTACAACGGGATAGTTTTTTGTTATTGTGCTGTTTATTGTTTCTTTGTCAGCTTTTTCGAACCCAATGAGCTTCTTCACATTCCCATAGTTGAAATTATCAAATGTCCTTTTAACTCCATCAGCAAGAGCCCAGGAGCCATCTTCGTTATACCTGACCCTGCAGTTGTCATAATTCCCTACAAATTGAATGAATTCACTGACAGCATCCTGGGCTTCTTCACTGCCTGGGTCATAAGAGTCATATACCTTATTGTATGAAGAATAGTGATACACTGTCTTAAGCAAATCCCAGTCGAATGTGCGTCCTCCGGCGCTACCATACTCATTGTGTGCAAGTACTTGACCGGCAGCTATCGCTACGCATCCAGCCGGAATACCTTCATTTCCCAGAAAATCGTTAAATGGTCCGGATTGTGTCCACTTGGTTGTAAGCAGAGGTCCTGTCTTCTGCACAGATTCGTAGTGATACCTGGTCGCTCTGCCGCTTCCGCCATTTCCGGGGTCCTCAGGGTTAATCACCAAATCCTGCTTGACATCGTTGCCATCGTCATTAGGCCCATTACCACCAGTAGACTGTGGACTGATTTGATTTGCCACTGATGCAGCCAGCAGCATAGGAACGAAATCTTCTCCGGTACCTATGATAAGACTGTCATTGTAACCAACGCCGTCTTCTGATGAGCGTGTGAGAGGGTATCCGTCAAGCTGCTGCATGGCCCGTTCAAGATCTTCGGCGGTTAGTGAGCCGGATTCTGTGATGCACAGTACAGGTGTAACCATGTCTGACCTGCCAGCCAGCACAGCAAAACCTGCTTCATCTGTAAAATTTATTATATATAAAGTTGTATCCGGTAATGGTTCCCCGTCCGATTTGGTTGCGATTCCTCCGTAGACAGTCAGGTTTGCAGGGTCATAAGTAGGTATTCCAGACTTAGTACCATCATAGAGTTCTGCAATGAGGCAGTCCAGATTATCCAGTGCCTCCTCCGGCGTGATGGAGCGTGATACTGCGTCAAGTGGTTCCTGTTCGAGGACAGCTCTCTCCTCAAGTGCGGTGCACGATGCAGCCGCCATGGCTGCCAGTGCTGCCATGTAAATGATTCTTTTTTTCATTTTTAATTAATTTAAGGTGTTTTGGGTTAATTTATTTTATTATTGAAAAAGTACCATAAGCATACGCAACAGGGGATTCTATGATTAGAAAATAGTTGCCTTTAAGAGTTGGTCCATCAAGTTGTACGGACGATGGTTCTTCACTGAAATAATGCGAAGTATAATTTATGGTATTGCCAAATGTATCGATAATATATATCTGAGCAGTTTTTAAACCATAACATTCGATAGTAATGCATGATTCTAGGCAGGAATGGTATGCGAATATGCTATATATGCATGTACGATCTTCAGCTGTTACGGTTTGTTTGTCAATGGTTAAATCAATACGCTCAGTGTCTTCTGTCGCATATAGGTTGAACATTGTTGTCGAGATGACCAAAGTAAGTAGAAACAGTTTTTTTAACATGATATTTTAGTATTAAACGCAACAAAATTAACACTAAAATACTTTGGCTCAAAGCATTAAAGTTTAACAATCACTTTTGGAATTTGTTTGTGAAACAATATGTTACAGAATTGAAATTTTGAAAAAATCTGATTGTTGTTTTAGGAAGTTTTACATAACTGATCCCTTAGAATAAAAAGATAAAGTCCAATATTAGTGTCGTGCTCAGTTAATCCTAGTTTTTTTCGAATATCACTGCTAATGGAGTAGTGGCGGGACAGATTGAGATAGTTGCCGATTTCTTTACCGCGTAGACCTAGGAGATGTAAGTGGCAGATATCTATTTCCCGTTCTTTTAATCCTTTATCAACAAGGTATGAGGTGAAAGAAGGATACATAACGGAGAAGTAATTTCTTAAGTTCTTTAAAAGTGTTTCTCGGTCGGCGACGAGTGAGTTAAGTTCTTTTTCTAAGGATTTGGAAAGTCCGTCATTTGTGATATAAGAAGCAATCAGTTTGTGAAATAGTGATATTCTGCCTTCTATTTGAGTGCGTAATTCATAATTCTTTAATTCTTTTTGATTAAAATCTGCAATGACGTTTGCGTATTTTATAGTAAGATTATCATTCTCACTTTTTAATAATTCAAAAGAAGTTTCAAGATTCTGTGTAATGTTTTGTAGGGTTGCGTTGGTTTTTTCCAGTGAAACATTTTCTGCCTCAACAAGCATTCTCCTTTTCTTTATCTTTCTAATAGCAAGTATAGAGACCAATCCAATTATGATCGTGCTTAGAACTGTGACGATTAACGTAAATATTAGTTTCATACTTTTCAACTCTGCATAGTATCTTTCGTCCTCATACTTTGTCTCGTCATTATAAATAAGTTGTCGTTCGAAAGTGTCGGTGTCAATATATTGGAGTAGGTAGTCGTATGCTTTGTTTATTTGTCCTTTTTCTTTGTATATGTATGAGCATAGAAGGAGGTAGCGTTGCTCGTTCAAGTAATTGGGGTTACTGTAAGGGTATAGCGCGAGGGCTCGTAGAGCGGAATCCTGCTCATTTTTATAGTAGTATGCTTTTGCAATAGACAGCCAGTCTATCAAAGAAGTGTCCTGGACTGCATTTATATAATCTTTGATTATTCTGGATGTCAGGTTTGTTGAGTCCTTGGCAACAGCATCAAGATAGGCATTGTAGTAAACGCTCTTGGCCGAGGTATTCATGAATGTCGTCAGTGTTTTTAGCGTGTCCAGATACCGGAGAGTGTTGGTAGTGTCTCCAAGAACCTGGAAAATATTCACGGCATTGGACAGCTCTTTAGCATAGCGGGACATATCATTCGCTTTTTTGTAGTGCTCTGCTGCTTTTAAAGCATTGTCTTTTGCTGTATGGAAAAGATTCAATCTGTAATAGATGCCTTTTTTAGCATTAAAAAGTCGCCCTAACATCAGGTGATTATCATTGTCGTCAGCATATTTTTCTGCCTTGATGTAGCAGCGCATAGCGCCCTCATTGTCTCCGGCGTTTTTCTTTATCCTTCCGAGGTAGTAGAGCGTCTTGAGCTTGTCCTCCGCGCTGCCGTGATGCCTGTAGTACTTGACGGCCGGGCGGATGATGCTGTCGGTGGCCAGGTCGATGTAATTCTTGTTGACTGCCTTTCGCGACTCATAAAGTATGCATATTGCCGCGCGGTTATGGTGCCTGCAGTGCCTGTCAGCCGACAGTCGGGTGTATGCTTTATAGGAGCTCCGCCATATACGCGGGCAGGCACAAAACATCCTTGTCTTTTCGTAAGTCTTTGGTATATAAAAGATATCTGTGAAGAATCCTCGCTGAAAACTTATGCTGGAACATATCGAGGGACTTGTGTGAGTTGTAGCCGGAGGATTTGACCTCTATGGGGCATATCTTGTCTTTTCGCGAGATGAGGAAATCTATCTCGTAGTTACGGGTCTCCTCCTTGAATGTGTAGTAAAACAGTTCATTACCGGCACTCTTCAACATCTGGGCGATGGCGTTTTCATACACATATCCCAAGTCGGTGGGGAGTTTGTCTGAAAGGAGTTTACGGTATATCACATTGTCCGTATAGTCATGGTCCATGAAAGCGAGTGTGACGAACAATCCGGTATCGGCAAGAAACATCTTGAAGTAATTGTAATCGGCATGAAGAGAGAAGCCTACGCTGGGATCATCCGCATGGTAGGCAAAGTTCACCGTCATGGAGTCTGCCATATCCATCAGTAATTCACCGAGTCTGGCTGCGGTTGCATTCTCAATCACGCTTCCGACCTTGTAGCGTGTCGTATTGCGGGACAGTTCCGCAGGGATGGATAAGAACAGGTGTGAGGCGCGGCCGCTGGAATCAATCTTGCGGAAATCATCGATATACAGTTCGAGTATGTTCCGCTTTACCGTATCAATGGCTGAGAAATCATTGGACTCCAGGTACGCATTGACTGCCTGGGGCATACCCCCGATGAGCATGTACAGGCGGAAATATCGCATAAGGTCGCGGTTGACGGCATCTCCAAGTGACTTGAGATTCTGATAGGAGTATCTGATCAGTTCATAGGGCTGAGGCCTTTCTATGGCCCATAAAAACTCTTCGAAGTCCAGCGGATACATTGCAATACGTGTTTCTTCGCTTGGTATCACGATGCCTTTCACATTCTTCTTGATGGATAGCAGCGACCCCGTCTCAATGTAGTCATACCGGTGGTCTTTTACGAGGTGTTTGATTGCCTGCCGGGCTGGGGGACAGAGCTGGACTTCATCGAAAACGATAACCGATTTACGTTCATACAGCGAAACATTGAACAATGACTGAATCCTCAAAAAGAAGTAATCCAGATCGGAAATATGCGAGAACAACTCCTTGACAGCATCATCCGCTATCGAGAAATCAATGATTATGCATGACTTATACTCCTTGCGGGCGAACTCCTCCGCGATGGTGGATTTCCCGATCCGACGCGCTCCTTTTATCAGAAGTGCCGTCTCTCCGTTGCTTTCCCGTTTCCATCGGAGCATCCTTTCGTAAATTTTGCGCTTGAATATTTTTCCAGACATGTCCAAAACCTTTATTTTCATCAGCAAAGATACGTCTTTGTCGGAAAATGCAAAATGTTTTTGCGGGAATTTGTCGGAAAAAGCAAAATGTTTTCCCCAGTTTTTGTCGGAAACAGGAAAATGTTTGCTCAGTCGATGTGCAGGTCGCGGATGAGGGTCAGCTCGGTGGACTGCTCTCCGGTCCAGCCGCCCTTGGCCTGTACTCCGCACTGTATCTTGACGAAATCGATGTAGGTCAGGTCGGCGGGCTCTCCGTCCCAGCGGACTGCGTCGGAGATGCGGAACTTGTCGATGTCGGGATCCGTCCCGCTCCAGTTGTCGGCGTAGCCCCAGTCGAAGGGGTGGCCTATCCAAAGGGAACCGTTGCCGTTCTCGTCGACGAGGCGGTCTTCGAGGCGGGTACCGCGCAGGGTATAGCTGTCAGCCGTAATCCAGAGCGGGAAATAGGTCTCCTGACTGTGGTATGCGGGGATATAGTCCACGGTGCCTGAGCTGCCCCTGTTGTCCGTCCATTCGATACTCGTCCCGTTGGAGGAAGGCCGGTAGTAGGTGACGGCATAGTCCTGCCATGTCTCCGGTTTGCCGTATTCGGAGCCGCGCAGCTCGTACCAGGTGTCGTCGGGCAGACCATTGCCGTTCTCGTCCTGGCTCACCCAGATGATACCCGGCTCGGATGAGGAACTGTGGGCGTTGCCGGTAATCTGCAGATCGAAGCCTCCGTCCGTGCTGCTCTCCACACTGTGGTCGAAGCCTGCGGTGAGGTAGCCTCCAAAGGCCCCGAGGGAGACGAACTGACCCTGGGACAGCCGCTCGAAAGCATAGGAGCAGGCTTCTTCCTGGGTGGTGAGGGTGACTCTGTCGTTGATGAACTGTCCCGGTGCCGGGGTGTATTCGTAGACTTTGGATATTGACGCATTGCTCGAGGCGTCAGCTGCCCGGAAATACGTCCCTTCGGCAGGCAGTACTGTCACCGTCAGGTCCTGTGAAGCGGCTGTATAGGAGTTACGCATGGTCACGCTCACGGTGTGGGAGCCTTCGGCGGTAAGGTCAAATACGTATTCGGAGCTTTCCCCGCTCTGCACCTCAGTCCCGTCCACACTCCAGGTGTATACGGCATCGAAAGGGTACTCGATATCCTGCGGCCGCAGCAGCAGGCTGCGTCCGGAGCTTATCCCGTATTCCGTCCGGTCGAATGTCCAGGAAAATGCCTCTCCGGGACTCATCACCTCTACGGTAAACTCTATTTCGTCCCGGCCGTCCCGGTTCTCGACGCATAGTCCGGCTTCGAATGTCCCGGTCTCCCCGGTAGGGAATGTGTACACCGAATCAGTGGAGACAGTCTTCCCGTCTATGGTCCAGGAATAGGTTACGGGCAGGGCGGAAGAGATCTCCGGCGCAAGCACCAGCAGGGAGTCCTGCAGTACGTAAAATCCGCGCGCAGCTCCCGGCAGGGAAATCTCCGGCGGCATCTTCCCGTAGACATCGATGCGCAGCTCGGCCTTGTCCTCGCCGGCGGAATTGCTGACGGTGAGCATTATGTAGTATTCGCCTGCCTCATCACTGGTAAACGTCAGGGACTCTTCTACGGACAGGGTCTCCCCGTCGCAGGTCCACAGCCATGCAGTCCCCTCCCCGCAGTTCTCGTATTCAGGAGTGACGGTCACCGTCTCTCCCACGACAGTCTCGTACAACTGCTGCTCAAGCAGAATTACCGGAGGCAGGGATTCGCGCTCATCCCTGCACCCGGTAACACCAGTAACTATTAAAAATATGAATGCAGAAAAATATTTTCTCATCAAGTGCGGTTACATTCTTACGGTCACGTCGTCGTATGCGAAGTATCCTGGAGCGGCCATGCCGTATTCGTTCTGAATGGAGGAAGTGATGTCAAACTCGACCTTTACCGGCGATCCGAGTCCGGTGAGGTCCCACAGTGTCCATGCATTGATGCTCTGGCCGTTCTCAGTAAGGTAGAACTCGCTGGTACCCGTTACGGCCCCGGCAGCATCGTAGCCTGTCGCCGTTACTTTGGTCCAGTCGTCAGCCCCTGCCAGAGCCTCTACTGTGCCGAGATAGTAGGAGGTGTTGGTCACATACATGCTCTCGATGACGCGTCCTACGCCGTCCTTGAAGTAGAAATAACCTACGTTCTTGGAGTATTCGCTTTTAAATCCGTTGTGCACGCAGAAGTTGCTGCCGGAGTGGCCTCCGCTCAGAGGGATGGCCAGCTGGAGGGTGTAATCGCCGGTGGCAGCCTGGTCCACATAGTTGGAGACTGCGTGGCCTCCGTTCCAGTAGATGGTGCTGCCGTTGCTCTCGCAGAGTTCTGATGCCAGTTCCGTATTGCCCTGGTCGTACCAGCTGTAGTCGGTACCGGTCACCATGTCGCCGTAGAGCAGCTCTCCTCCGTATTGGGGATCATCTACGAGTGCGTCCCATGAACTTCCCTCAAAGCTGAGGGTTTTCAAAGTGTACTCAGGTTCTTTCTCGCATGATGAGGCGAGGATGACAGCGGCTGCTGCCGCAAGGGAAATTTTAAAAATACGTCTCATTTTTATAAAAGTTTTAAATTCAAATTTCATCCAAAGATTTTAACTGTTTGCGTGTGAACACTATGTGCGCCGGGATATCTCCGGAAGTGGCCGACCACTTCCGCACTCCGTCCTGTCCGTAGCAATGGATGCGGCCGGGGGTGACATGGTCCTTGGCATCGGTCAGGAAGATGTCGCCGTTGGAGGGGTTGACGGCGATGCAGTAGGGGGTGGTGATTTCCTCTTCCGTGCCGTCGGTGACGAAGTTGCGGGTGACTGTGATGCCCTCGCGGGTGTCGAAGACGGCATAGCCGGTGCTGTAGTCCAGGGAGACATTGCTCCACGAATGCGAGATGACGTATAGCGAGTCTCCGTAGACAGCCATGTCGCTGTTCTGAAGCAGGGACAGTTCCTGTATGACCTCGTCCGTGGATGGGTCGATGACGTAGGTCGAGGACTGCTGCCCGTAATAGTCCCCCCGGGAGGAGATGTAGAGCATCCCGTCCCCGCCGAGTTTGACCTGATGGAGGTTCGGAGCCACTTCTATTTCGTTGCATACCTCGAAAGTGGAGAGGTCGATGACCGATACCGTGAGGTCGTAGTCCGGAGCCATGTAGCCCCCGGAATTTGCCACGTAGAGCCGTCCGTCCACCACCGCCATTTCCTCCGGCTGGTAGCCTACCCCGCAGGTGTCCACCACCTGTAGGGTCACCGTGTCTATCTTGGCTACGTAGCCCCTGCGGTATTCCGGATCGAATTCCACCGCCCCGGCGTAGGAACTTACGTATGCGTAGCCTCCGTCGAAGGCGATGTAGCGGCAGTTCGGCAGGGGGATTTCCGCCACGTGCACAGCAGTCTCCGCCTCCATGACCTCCACGAGGTTGGAGCAGTTGATGACAGCGTAGAGCCTGCTTCCGTAGATGCCGAGGTCATTGCCCACGTCCCCGAGCTCGAGGGCCACTCCCGGATTGCGCTCTGCGAATATGTTGCGGGTGTAGACCCCTGTGGCATAGTCGAAATAGTCGAGAGTGGCCTTGTTGCTGCCCATATTGCCCTCATTGAGCAGGAAGAAGCCCTTGACCTCCCCCGCCTCCGAGCCGCCGGTGACCTCATTGCCCGTCGAGGGGGTGATGGGCTCAATCCCCCGGCAGGAGGTTATGACCGCGCCGGCCAGACATACGGACAGCAGTCCGAAAAGAGTATATGCAGTATTTATTCTCATAGGATGAAATTGACTTTAATCATGAAGTTGGTGCCCGGCATCGGGTAGCACTTGACCACCTCGTACTGCTGGTTGAGGATGTTGTTGACCAGGGCCGTGGCCTGCAGCTCCCACCCCTTGAAGAGGAAGGACTTGGTCAGGGATATGTCGTGGGTGTACCAGGGCTGGGCGTAGTTCTCGGGGATGTTGGCCGAGGATTCGTAGCGCTCGCCGGTGTAGATGAAGCTGTAGTTGAAGGACCAGCTGCTGTAGGCCGCGCCGAGGGTCACAGAGCAGCTGTGCAGGGGGATGTAGGCCACCTGTCCGCCGTACCATTCGGATGTCGGGTCGGTCAGGTCGCGGGCCCGCTGGAAGGTGTAGTTGACTCTGGGGGAAACGTCCACAGGTCCGAAGCGGAAGTAGCCCTGGGCCGCCGCGTCCACTCCGAGTATCTCCACGTAGCCGAGGTTCATCATCGTCCAGCGGAACTGGTTGGAGGTGGGCATGGCTATGATCTTGTTGTCTATCTGGTTGAAATACACGTCGGCCTGTATGTCCAATCCGCGGAACCAGCCTTTGTTTCTGATCAGGTGCCAGGTGGCTCCGAAGTCATACTGGGTGGTCTCCTCCGGCTCCAGCCAGGATGCTCCGGTGAAGGTGTAGTAGAGGTCGTTGAAGGTGGGCATGCGGTAGTTCTTCTTGTAGAATGCCCTCAGCTCCAGGTCAATATCCCGGAAAGGCTTCCACGAGGCAATGACGGCGGGGGAGAGCTGGTGCCGGTCGTCCATCTCGGCGTCCGAGGCTCTCAGCACATCGTGGATATAGGTGTAGAGGAGGGAGGCGGAGAGTTTCAGTCCTCCGAACTCGAAGGCGGTAGCGGCGGCTCCGTATCCGGCGTAGCGCAGGGGGTAGACGAAGTCCCGCAGGTCGGCATCAAGGCTGTTCCACTGGAAGTCGGTGGCGAGGGACAATGTCCACCACCTGAAGGGCTTGAAGCGGTGTGCCGCGGAGAGGTAGGCCTCCTGCTGACGGTAGCGGTTGTCCACGTACATGGCCGTCACGTCGAGGCGGGGGTCGGCGAGGTAGTGGAGGTAGTCGTAGGCGTACTTGCCGCTGACCTGCAGGGAGTACCAGGGGGCGAAGTCCTTCTTGAAGGAGCCCTGGGCGAAGAAGTTGTCGTCCCACTGGCGGTCCTGGTGTACGAACTTGCCGCGGACCACGGCGCCGGGATAGCCCCGCTCCGAGTCGTAGAAATAGACCTTGGCCCGCCAGTATCCGCCCTCGATGTCCCCGAAGAGGGCCACCTCGGCGCGGGTCATCCGCACGTCTCCGTTCTGGCGGACACCGGTGGTGTCGTAGCCGTCCTGCTTGGCGTAGGTGAACTTGTACCGACCTGTGGTATAGAGGAATTCGGTGCTGGCCGAGAGGGAGAGGCGGTCCGATATCTTATGTTCCCAGAGCACCGACGGGTTGACGGTCATGAACGAGCCGCCCTTGAGTCCAAAGTTCCAGTTGTTGCGCTTGCCGTCGGTGAAGCGGGGCTTCTTGGTCCGGAGGTAGACCGCGTTGGCGGAGGCGTAGTCCTTGGCGGACTGGAGGGTGGCGCTCTTCTGGCCGTTGTAGAGTGAGACCGACTCCATGTTGTCGAGGGAGAAGCGGCCGAGGTCTACTATGCCGTTCTGGGCGTTGCCGAGCTCCACCCCGTCGTAGAACACTCCCACGTGCTGGCTGCCGAGGCTGCGGACATTGATGCTCTTGAGGCCGCCGATGCCGCCGAAGTCCTTGATCTGCACCCCGGAGAAATACCTTATAGCATCGGCGATAGAGTGGGTGCCGAGGCTTCTGAGCTTCTCGCCCGAGAGCATCTGCACCGGGACTACCTCCTGGGAGGTGCGGGTGGCGACCACCATCACCTCGTCGATGCTGAGGGTGGTGTCGGAGGCCCAGTTCTTCTCCTTCGATATGGCGGTAGAGTCGCGGTCCTGGGCGGAGACGACAAAGGAGCAGCTGCCTGCGAGCATTGCTGCAAGTGCCAGAGCCATTGTCCTATATCTGATTTCTACTGCCATATTTCATTTTCCTAAATTATGGACAGCAGCTTGAAGGGCAGAAACGCCGCGAAGACCTTTAGAGTCCGGAGCCTAAACACCCGTAGGCCGCTGATCCGTGTGCAAGGCAGGTCTTCTGACTCGTTCCGCTCCGGACGCCTTCCCGAGGTGCGTAGACGGTCTATCTTCCGCAGTCTCAGTGGCAAAAGTGCCGGAACATCGTTGGAACTCACAGCAGCGGGAACTGTCCGGGACTCTCACCCGGTTCCCTTTTAATCCTCCGTGGAGGAACCGTTGCGGCTGCAAATATATGCCGAAGCCGAGAGAAATGCAAAAGAATTTTGCACTTCCGAGGCGCAACAATATATGCGGCGCAGCCGAATATATGCCAGAAGCCGAGAGAAATGCAAAAGAATTTTGCACTTCCGAGGCGCAACAGTATATGCGGCGCAGCCGGATCATAGGGTGATACCGCTGTCTATTTCCTTCACTGCCCTGCCTGAACCGTCATTTGTCCTGCGGTCCCGGTAGGAGTTCTTCAGATTACCGCCGATGGTGCAGGAGATTGTAAGGGTTATCCTGGGTCTGTTCCAGTTGCGGTAGAAAGAGATGGGGATGTCGTTATTAACCAGATGCCCACTTGCAATGTTGGAATTCAGAAGGTCATGTCCTGAAAGGCTGATCTTGAAAGCCTTGATCTGTTTCGAAACGGTCAGGTCCAGCCACCACTGGTGCTGCATCCTGTACACTCCGGCAGTGAGAGGGCTGTAGTAGGTCCCCTGGATATCTATGTACCACCCCTGCGGCAGGGTCAGTGAGTGTCTGTGCTGGACGAAGAAAGCGGAGAAAGCATTGTCATAGCTGTCAGTCAGTGTGCCTCCTTCGTCCCACTGTCTCTGGAAAGCCGCGTATGTCGAGATAAGGTAGAACAGACCGCTTTCTTCCCTGTTTATGGCCGGGACAGGCAGTCCTGCCATTATCCTCATGTACCGTGTCCTGTCCAGATTCATTTTGCGAAAGACGTAGGCCCCTCCGTCTGTCTGGGAGATGTACTCGACGATAGGATTATGGGCATCGCTGTAGCTCAGTTCCAGTATCGCAGCGTTCATGAACGTGTAGGACAAGGATGTGAGATAGCGGTAGCTGCTTTTAAGGTCAGGGTTGCCCTCTCTGTAGAACAATGACGAAGAGGAGCTGGTGTAAGGCAGCAGGTCTCTGAATGACGGGCGGCTGTAATAAGTCGTGAAGAAGATGTTCAGCTTATGGTTAGTGGAGATATCCCAGGTAAATGATGCGTAGGGCTGTGGCTGCCACCACACGCTGTCCGTGCTGTAGTCCAGCGACGGATATTCTCCTGTACGGCTGTCGCGGTTGACCTGTATCCCTGCGTGGCCGCTCAGACTTCCATACTTGAACCCAGCTCTGAACCAGGCCCAGGCATTGAGCTCGTCGTAGAGGTACACCTCACTGCCCGAGATGTCGTCGGATCTGTCAGTGTCGTATCTGGAATATCTGACCTCAGCTCCGATGGAAAGATCCCAGGCTGGAAGAAACTGCCAGAAAAAACTGGCAGAGCCTCGGGCGTAATCGTAAATATCGTTCTGTCTGAGCCCATCGTATGAGTCTCCCAGCCATTGCTGCCCCATGGCGCTTCTGGAATAATCGAGATTCAGGTCCCACTTCCACTTCCTGTTATCGGCGGATAGAGTGTGATACAGGTTGACATACACGGCTTTTCGGTCCATCTCAATGGTGTTGTTGCCGTTGCTGTGCATAGTCTCGTCAGTGAACGTACCTGAGATGTACGCACCCACAGCATGAAACGGGGAGAAATTCCAGTCCGAGCCTGCATTGACTATGTGCTGGTTTTTCGGGTGAACGGTGGCAGTATCGACATATTCCTGACCGCTGTCGTCATCAGATATGCCGGTAGTGGTGATGTAGCTGTTCCGGTTGAAGTTATAGCCTATGAAGTTACGGGATTTTCCGCTGTTGACATTCATCCTTCCGGCTGCGCGTCCGGAAAAAAGACGCTGCCATGCCGCCTCTCCGTTGACAAATCCGTTTATACCGTCATCGGCGTGGCGTTTCGTGACGATATTCACCACAGCCTGTACGTTCTTCCCGTATTCCGGGCCGGGATTGCGTATAACCTCGACTGACTCGATGTCTTCCACCGGCATGGATGCCAGATATCCGTCGAACTCGTCCCTGGTCATCCTGACCGGACGGTTGTTGAGGTACACGGTGACAGTGTAGAATCCGTAAAGCCGCATGTCCTGTCCCGGTGACACCTGTATCCCCGGAATCAGTTTCAGACCGTCAAGTGCGCTGCTGCCTGCCGCTGCCGGATTTGCTTCAAGGTTGTAAATGAATTTTCCGGCCTCCGACCTTGCAAACGGCGCCTGGGCGGTTATTACCGCCTCGTTCAGAGAAAGGGCCTCGGTCTCAATGTAGACAGAGCCAAGGCTGATGTCAGATACCGCTTTCAAATGATTGTATCCCATAGGGTAGTAGAACCGGTCGTACCAGTAGACGGCGAGAATATAGTCCCCTGCATCAACTTCAGCTCCAAATGCACCGTTCCCGTCTGTCACAGTATTGAAAACTACTGTGCTGTCATATGCGCTGGTAAGACTCACCAATGCTCCGTGCAGTGCGAGGCTGTCTGTCCGGTCTAGTACAGTGCCGCTGACTGTGCAGCGATCCTGTTCTTCTGCTGCCAGACAGACGGATGAGAGCAGAAGTATCTGTAAAACTATCCATTTATGCCTCATACCAGAACCTCCATATCAATGAATTTGTTCAGTCTCGTACCAAATTCACTATAGTTCAATTTACTGCAACCTTGAAGCATAGAAAATTCTTCCGGACTTAAAGCGATAGCAGAAATGTCATCTTTGTCAAAAAGGTATCTCTTGCCGTAAGGATCGGTTACAAAAGTATATCTTTTTTTGTTAAAAGTGTAGTTTGCATTTGAACAAATCTTTTTTTGTTCTGCATGACTATTATTGGAAGGAATAAATTTATACAGATACAGCCATGGCTCCCATTGCTCCGGATACTTTTGAAGGTAATGATTCAAAATGGAGTACAGTTTATTCATTGTGTCGCTGCAAAAAGTGTTTTTGTCAGTATCCCTGTTGGGAAGCAGCGATGGGAAAACCTCAAAGGCAGGCCATTCGTTGTCATATCTGCATACTATAATCGGTACAATGGGGCATTGACTTAAGTATGACAGATAAGCGACACCAGTCCGAACAAGTATTTTGCTGTTTAATAGGTTGATTTCTGCAAGATTGCAGTTCGTTCTTGACATACCGTCAGTTCCGGTATTCCCGTCAGTGTAGATGAATAAATCATTTCCGCTTTGAAGCTCTCTCAGCATTTGTCTTATAGAGACGGGTGAGTTCGCATTTATTATTTTATCTGTAAATGAGCCCGAGATAGAATGGCAGCATTGGATAATCAGATCTCCTTGTGTTTTTATGATATCCTCTGAGGCAACGACTGTTATCCGTCTCCCTAAAGACAACAGTTTAAACAATCCCAGTCTATATGAGGAAAAATGAAATGCGCAGAATATCACCGGGGAGTCAGGCAGATATCCGTGTAAATGCATTTGCAGATTGTCAATTGCACCGCACAGATGCTGGTCTTCCCATGCGACAGCCTGATTTATCATGATGTCTTTTACGAAAGATTCTAAATCTGTGTCATTCATTTCTGGTATGAATTTGCGGATGCAGGATGTGATAAACAGATATCTGAGAGAATTTTTTTCGCGTTTAAAAATTTTTTCAACTCTCTCCGAAACTTTTTCTGTTCTTTTTAAAAAGTTGTATGACATCATTAATTAAAGTTTTGTATTTATAAATTATGGAGTTCAAGGAAAAATATAGACAGATGCACAGAAAACAGAGTTTCAGGATGTGTATAATCAGTTGTTTGTCTATTGAAAACGAAGTTGAGTTTACATAATTTATGAATGAAATGATATTGTTGATAAATGAGATGCAAAATAAACATACAACCGAGGTGATGAAAAGGTAGCTGATTATTGAGTATATGTAAATGTAAACAGGATATGCCAATTTGATTTTTATTCCAGAAATGAATCCTGATAATCTGAAAATCAAATCAGGCAAAGCTTTGCTGGATTTAGTTTTAAGATTTGTTATTCCGAAAGAGTCGCAGAGAATCCAATACCCGTCGAAACGGAATAACGGATTAAGATTGTACAGAATTATAAAAAGATTGTTCCAGATGGTAAGAGATAAAACCAATTTGTCGAGATTGGAGACAACTAATATAAGCATTAAAATGGTCATAAAGATTATCTGAAAATAAAATCCGGCTAAGTCAATACAAATACGTTGTCTTTTGGAAGCCATCCACGCAGATGATACATCTGTAAACATTGCCGGAAAAAACAGATAAAAACCAAAGCCAATTTCTTTAGGTGTGACATTGAATTTATAGGCCGCAGCAGCATGTCCTAACTCGTGAATAAATATAGATACGATACTTAAAAAAGTGAAAATTATAAAGTTAAATCTATTTTGGGGAATAGTCCCCAGTGCTTCAGAATAATTGATTTCGGCAATGGTTTTACTTTCAATGAATATGAGGAATATGAAAAGGGATATTACAGAGG
>ULLI01025592.1_pt1 | contig 26123 bp, 20 predicted proteins | sample 1951351 | NCBI WGS metagenome assembly ULLI01 (sample SAMEA4835520, study PRJEB28245) | human gut metagenome | biome: gut microbiome; material: fecal sample | place: Denmark | collected 2008 | reverse complement strand
GGTCACTTTTTAGGTCACTTTTTAGGTCACTAAAAGTGTTTCCTAAGTCAAATCCTTCTCTACAAGGTATTTCCAGTAAGAAGTACGAACGCTCGTCATCTGTCTCAATACGGGCCGGTTGTGAACCATTTTTATGCAGTTCATCTTGAATAGTCGGTATCCCCGTTGCACGTCCTTCCGATAAGTCGAGTTCCTTTAGAAAATCTCCCAGACGGCGGTTGCGGTATCGGCGTGCCTTGAGTTTTCTGGCTTTCTGTATGGTCTCCATACTGATGGACCTGTCCGGTCCGGCGTAGCTGAGTATGGATATGCCCTCTGGCTCTACTCTGATTTCCACAGGCTCTCTCTCTTGATAGTCTCTGTGGTACAATGCGTTTACAACACCTTCCTCAAGGGCTTGATATGGGTAGTTGAAGAACCTGATTGATTCTGCCTGATCTTTTGGTTTGATTATACGTTCTTTTATGACGTTGGTTCTTAGGTAGTCGAGTGTCGCTCGTATCATGTATGGAACTGGCCCTGAAATTTTAGGAACCTCAATCATATTGTTAGGATCCTGCTCCAGACCTTTCGGGAAGATGACGATATCTACTTGAGTATACGGGAAAAACTTGTCTGGATTCTCACAGAACATCATGGCTGACACATTTTTGAGCATGCGCCTTTCGCTGGGCCCCGTGTAAAGATCCATCTGTTCCAGAACATCGCTCAGCGGCATACTGTTGAAGTCTTTTACGAGTCTGCTTTCTATCTTTTTAAGATGTTCGAAGACCAACAGTGGTGATATGTCATTTATGCTTATATCCGGGTTCCCCCGGTCGTCAAACGGTGTCCTGTTTGCCATTTCCCTCAGTTCATCCAGAATTTCTCCTTTTGCTTCTATACTGCTGGAACCTGAACGTATGTACCACGCATTTTTAGGATTGTTTTTACTTGTGACACTCACTCTTACATCGTATGGTCTGTTGACGCCGGCCGGGACCCAGATGACGAGAATCAACTGTCCGTCCACTTCTTCAACGGATGTCCTGGGCATGTAGTAGGGATAGATTTTGTTATTGTATCCCACCATGTCTTTCAGAATATCATCCAAGTCAGTTGCAGGTATTCCTTTGACAGGACGTCTGGCAATACCGTTATGTTCTTCGACACCTACGATTATGTAGCCTCCGCCGATGTTGTCAAAGTCATTGGCGAAAGCGCAGATGCTGTGGTATATACTGTCCGGATTCCATCCTTTTTTGAACTCGATTCTGCTGCTCTCTATTTTTTGCTTTCTCAGGAGGTCTTCTATGTTGATGGGTAATGCCATAAGTCCTTTGTGATTTTGTCAGACACAAAGGTAATGAAAATTTATTTGCCGGGCCAGATTGCCGAGACATAGCCGCGGAAACGCTCGAGTCCTTCTGCGAGGAGAGCGCGGGGGCAGGCTATGTTCCAGCGGAGGAAGTCTTTGCCTTCAGGGCCGTACATCTCTCCGGCATTGAGCCACAGGCCGGTGTCGTTCAGGAGCTTTTCCTCCAGGACTTCGGACCGCAGAGGGAGTCTGCTGCAGTCCATCCAGACCAGATACGTACCTTCCAGCCGTGTGAGCGGGAGCTCCGGAAGGTGCTTGGAGCAGTAGGACTGCATGTATTCATAGTTGCCCTTTAGGTAGTCTATGAGCTGGAGGAGCCAGTCCTCGCTTTCGTTGTAGGCGGCGATGGTGGCGATGACTCCGAACGGGTTGACGTCACATACCTCGTTGATGTTGATGGCTTTGTCTATGCGTGCCCTCAGTTCCGGACTGTGGCAGACTATGGCGGCTATCTGGAGGCCGGCGATGTTGAAGGACTTGGTGGGGGAGATGCAGGTGACCGAGTGCTCCAGGAAGTCCTGGCTGACAGAGGCGAACGGGATGTACTTGTGTCCGGGATAGACCAGCTCGCAGTGTATCTCGTCGGAGATGACGGTCAGGCCGTGCCGGAGGCAGATGTCTCCTATGCGGGTGAGTTCTTCCCTCGTCCATACACGGCCGGCGGGGTTGTGGGGGTTGCACAGCAGCATCACCTTCACGGCGGGGTCGGAGGCCTTGAGTTCCAAGTCGTCGAAATCGATACGGTAGGTGCGGTCTCCGTAGATGAGCGGAGATGAGGTGATCCCGCATCCGTTGTTGCGTATCGAGGAGAAGAAGCAGTTGTACACCGGAGTCTGTACCAATACCTTGTCACCTGGCCGGGTAAGGGCCTTGATGACGGCCGAGACTGCGGGGACAACTCCCGAGGTGTAGAGCATCCAGTCCCGTTCTATCTTCCAGCCGTGCCTCCGGTGGAACCACCTGATCACGGCCCGGTAGAATTCGTCAGGTACGCGTGTGTATCCGAATATGCCGTGCTCCACCCTGTCACGCAGAGCCTTGAGTATGGCAGGAGCGGTGCGGAAGTCCATGTCGGCCACCCACATCGGCAGGGTGCCGGGACGCGGGTCGCTGTCCCATTTGTAGGAACAGGTGCCGCGGCGGGGAATGATCTCGTCGAAATTGTACTTCATCCCTATTCTAAGTTTTATTTCCCCCTGACCTCTATCAGGCAGTCTGCAGGGGCCTTGATGTTCTCATCGATGGTAACGGAGCCTATGGCGTCGGCTGTGATGCGGCCCGACATGGGGTTCTTGATGTTGGTGATGCTTCCCCGGATGTCTGCCTTGAGGGTAGAGTATTCGAAGGCGCGGTCGCAGGCAGGATCGAAGGTGCAGTTCTCGAGTACGAGGTCATGGGTGTAGCACAGGGGCTGCTCTCCGGAGATGTGGCAGTTGACCAGGCGGAGGTTACGGGAGTGCCATCCGAGATATTCGCCGTGGAGTTCGGAGTCATAGATGGTGACGTTCTCCACTTCCCAGAATGCGTCCTTGGTGGTTATCTTCGCATTATGTATCTCTGCATTCCTGACGTACTGGAAGACGTACTTGCTGTCGCTCTCGAGCCCGTCCACGTAGATGTTGCTGCTGAGCATGAACGGATAGGTGCCGCCGTGCAGCCTGAGGTTGCGGACACGGATGGCACTGCATTTCCAGAAGGTCTCGTCGGCGTCGTTGATTTCCACGTCCTCTATCTCGATGCCGTGCATCTCCCTGAACATCTTGGGCGCGTCTATGACGGTGCGGCGCATCTTCAGCCCGTCGCAGTACCACAGGGCGGAGCGGCCTCCCACTGCGAAATAGCAGTCCTCTATGGTGAAGCCGTGGACGTGCCAGAACGGGTAGTTGCCCTCGAAGCGGCAGTTGGTGGCGATGATGTTGCTGCACTCCTTGATTCCGGACTCGCCTTCGCGGATGACGACATTGTCCAGGTGCAGGTCATGTGAGGCGAACAGGGGACGTTCCCCTCCGAATTCCTTATTCTGTATGAGTTCCATATCTTATTGTTTTTATTCTGATTCACGCTGCAAAAATACTGCCTTGTATATTTCCCGCTGTATACGGATTGTGGAGGGTTTTACCCGATTTACAGATTATTGGTTTTTCAAAAACAGATTCATATATTTGTTATTGTTTTTACAATATCTGAATACAATGAGGAAAATATCTGTTTCTTTAGGGGTCGCTCTTTGCGCCCTTGCCGCTGCGGCTGTCAGTGCCGGCTGCAGCTCTTCTGTAAATGTCGGATCTGAGCCGTATGCGGTGCTTGCTCCGTCTGTCTTCGCTGAGGATTCTGCGGGATGGGAAGGTGTGGTGGCGTCTCTTCAGGCGCGTCACGGGGCTGAGGTCCTGCGCTTTGACGGCACTCCGACGGAACTGGAGGCACAGTTGAAGGCTCTGAGCCCAAGATATGTGGCAGTGGTGGATGTGCCGGAGAACATCGGACGGGACTATGTCATTGCCCTCAATCAGATGAGCCGCAGGATGGATGACGACCCCTACGCGGATTTTCTCTGGGGTATAATCACCGGTTATGATGCGGCCGGAGCCATGAGGATGGTGGATGACTCGCAGGAGCCGATGGTGCTCCGTACCGGAGTGGCGACCATCAAGGAACTGGAGGCGGCCAAATGGTTCGATGCATACGCCTTCGTGGATGACCATCAGGTCGGTATGTGCGGGGAGAAGAAGCCCGGCGAGGACTCCCTTACCTATAGTGAAATAGAGTACAGGACGGATATGGCCGGGGCGAATGAGCGGATACGGAAGTTCGTGGAGCGCCGCTTCGGGAAGGATGTTCCCGATGTGCTGCGGCAGTTTCTGGAATATTATGAGGGCTATGAGCCGGACTTGGTGGTGACGGCTTCCCATGCGACCGAGAACAATCTGGAGATGCCGGGCTCGGTGGGTAATCTCCGTTGCCGCGACGGCCGCCTGTACGTCGACTATCCCGGCGAGCAGCGTTTCGTGAAGGACCGTGACAGCCGGATGGTATATCTTCCCATAGGCAACTGTCTGATAGGAAATATGAACAACACCCGGAACAGCATGGCGGCTGCATGGATGGACAGCCAGAAGGCCGCAACCTTTGTGGGCTATGTCGTGACCACCTGGTACGGCCGCAACGGCTGGGGAGGGCTCAAGTATCTTATCACAAATCCAGGACGCTATTCCGTTCCAGAGGCCTTCTACATGAACCAGCAGGACATGATGGCCCAGATGGCCGGGTGGAGCGATTCGCTGACTGTGCTGCCGTTCGACTATGATACCAATTATTTCAGGGCTCTGACCCCTGTACTGGAGCGTCTGGCGGGAGAACGCGGGCTTTCGGAGGAAGATGCGTTTTTCTGGCTCGGCTTCTGGCATGACCGCGACGTGCTGGCCTACTACGGAGACCCTAAGTGGAATGTCCGTATGCAGGAAGTGCCCGGAGAAACTGATTTTACCGTCAGATACGATTACCGGCGTCTGAGCCGTGCCGAGGCATCCGCTACCGGAGCCTCCCGCAAGTGTGTGATCACCGTGGAGACCTCTCCCGATTTCAGCCTGCGCCGCATGCAGGGCGACGGCTTCAAGGAGGAGCATGTCCTCGACCTGCCGTTCAGCTGTTTCTTCCCCCACCGCCTGGACCGTCCCCGTCTGCCCGAGGGTGAGACCCGCGATATTGTCGTGGATGAGAATTTCCTGCTGCTCTATGACCCTGCCTTTGAACCGGGGCAGACCTATACTTTCGAGGTGCTCTGCGACTGAGAGGAGTGTGTTCTGTAAAAATGGTATAAAAATCCGTCATATTGTGCTGTCTGTTCCGGAATTGTCCGGTAGTTTTGCAGTGTCAATCAAAACAGACTGATTATGAAAAGGATTTTTTTATTGTCGATGCTGACACTTTTAACTCTTAATGTTATGGCACAGGAAAAAATAACCCAGACTGCGGGACGTACCCAGCTGGGAGAATTCGCACCCAAGTTTGCGGAACTCAACGACGATGTGCTGTTCGGCCAGGTGTGGAACCGTCCGGGACTCAGCCCGCACGACCGCAGCATGATTACCATCGCGACCCTTGTAGGTAAAGGTATTATCGACTCGTCCCTGACCCATCACCTTCAGTTTGCCAAGAACAACGGGGTGACAAGGACGGAGATTTCCGAAATGCTCACCCATATAGCCTTCTACGCCGGATGGCCCAATGCATGGGGCGCATTCCGTATGGCAAAGGAGGTGTGGGCCGAGGATGATGTGGAGGACGGCGGCAAGGCTGCTTTCCAGCAGGAGATGATCTTCCCGATAGGCGAGCCCAATACGGCGTACGCCCAGTACTTCATCGGCAACAGCTATCTCGCGCCCATATCCAGGGAGCAGGTGCATATATCCAATGTCACCTTCGAGCCCGGATGCCGCAACAACTGGCATATCCACCATGCCGACAAGGGCGGCGGACAGGTGCTTGTCGGAGTGGCCGGCCGCGGTTGGTATCAGGAAGAGGGCAAGCCTGCCGTGGAGATTCTGCCCGGTACGGTCATCAATATCCCGGCAGGAGTAAAGCACTGGCACGGTGCGGCAGCTGACAGCTGGTTCGCCCATCTGGCCATCGAGGTGTCCGGCGAGAATACTTCGAACGAATGGCTGGAGCCCGTTACCGACGAGGAGTACGCCTCTTCCACCACAGGTAATAACCGCTGAGCGGGAGGATGCCGCCGATGAGAGCGGCTATGAAATAGAGAACTTTCGTGACCATGCCGCCCCAGCTGCCGGTGTGGAGGGAGTAGAACAGACGTTTCAGAGTCTGGGCGTCGGCCCCTTCCCCGAACAGCGACCAGGCGGCATCGCGGTACCATCCGAACGACCATGTGAGCCCGGTGAGAGCCATGAGCAGCAGGAAGATCATGCAGTAGAAGCCGAGGGCTACGTGACTGTCGTACCAGAACCGGCGCCAGCCTTTCGTGACAGAAACGCTGAGGCGGCTTTTCAATGCCTTTCGGCTGCGCGGTATCCAGATTATCAGTCCGCTGATGAGGATGACCACCATTACAAGGGTGGTGACGCCGACGATGACCTTCCCGACCGATTTCTGCCCTTTGGAGGGCGGCGGATCCAGCAGCCAGCGGTGTATCTTCTTTACTGTCTGGAAGAACGGATAGGATTGGATCCATCCTTTCACGTCTCCGGTGTAGGGGTCTATGCTGAGTCTCCTTTTTCCTGTCTCGCGGAATGAGGCGAAGGCGGCCTCATGCGGATTGTCTGAAATCCTGATGGATGTCACGTGCAGGGTGTCGGCCACCTGGGGACCGAGCAGTTCCGTCAGCCGGGAGGGAGACAGGGGCTGTGCTCCCTCCGAGGGCGGTGTGACGGTGTACAGTTCCCGCTGCAGGGCTTTGGTGATGTCCTGTTCAAAGACCAGCAGTGCGCCTGTCAGGCAGATGACGGAGATGATGAGGCCCAAGGGCAGCGAGAGCCAGAGGTGGATTTTCCCGAACAGCTTTCTCATCATTCAGCGGAGGTCGAGAGTTTTCCCAATGCAGATACAGACTGTGCCCCGCTTACGGTGAGTCCGGCCTTGGCTCCGGCGGTGGCCGCATCGATGACGTAGACTGTCGGTTCGGCTCCGTCGGTGGTGGTAATGGGGATGTAGGCCAGGCCGTTTTCGCTGTAGGGAGTGCCTATGCTGGAGAGGGCGGATGCATCGGGCAGGCCTGTCACTACGGTCAGTGTGCCTTCCTCACCCTTGAAGACTGCAAGCTCGTTGCGTGGTGCGCTGGTTCCGGACATGTTCTCAGCCCCCTCGCTGTACATCTGGAGCAGGAAGTAATCCCCGCTGATATGCCAGCAGCGGAACATCGGGTTGTTGTTGCCCAGCTCCTCCAAGTTGACATAGTAATTGGGGTCAAATGTGCTTTCCCCGGCCTTGATGCGCACTACTCCTGAGGGCAGCTTGCCCTGTACCCGGTCGAACTGGGTACCGTCGTTGTTGGTTACAGGAGTGGTGGTCGTGCGTCCGTAGCCGGGGGAGAAGACGTAGAGGTCTCCGTTGTCGGCGGCCCAGATAGTCTGGTAATACTGCGAGCGCATGCGGCCGCTGGCGAAGCCTATCTTGCCGGTGCGGGCAATGACCGGGGTCTCGTCGAAGCTGGCACCGCTGTAGATGGCCACGAAGGCGCTGTCCGGATACTGTGTGGTGGGTATCATGCCGGCTGTGTACTGTCCGGAGCCGCTGCCTCCGCTGCCGTTGGCTACATAGCCGGGGTCGACGATGGCGTCAGGATAAGTGTTGACGCCGTAGTGGCTCATGCCCATAGGGACTACGGATGTGTAAAGTTTTCCGTTGGCCTCCACGAATCCGGCGAAGCTCACCCGCTCGCCGTTGCCGAGGAAGTTCTCGGCGATATGGCTGCCGGTAGTGCTGCTGCCGTCGGTTACACTCAGGTAGTTGAACTGGAGATAGTAGGCATAGTTGCCTTCTGCGTCCTGCTCGTTGTTGCCGGCATTGGTCGAGGCAGTGATGACATTGTCGCCCCAGGTGCCGTAGGTGGTGGTACGGTTGAAGGTGTACTGGCGGTCCTCGGTGACTTTTCCGTTCTCTCCCAGTCTGAAGGAGAAGCCGGTGCCCTGGTTTCCGTCATTGTACTGGAAGCCGAAGAGATAACGCTCGCCGTAGTATATCCAGTTCGATGCGGACTGGGTCTCCCAGCCGTTTCCGTCAGGTGATACCGAGCCTTCGTCCAGGGTCTCGGATGCTATCAGATAAGTCGCTGACTGCTCCTGACTTCCGGCTTCGGCCACTATGACGAAGCGGCTGATGGAACCGGTGTTGTCACCGTTGTCCGGGCCGGGTTCGGGGGTGTTGTTTCCTTCGCAGGCTGTCATCAGGATGCAGCCGAGAGAGAGAGGGCGGCAGTGAGCGCCCTTGAGAAAAGATTTTTCTTCATTGTCGTATTTTTTAGATTATTGTTTGTCATGTGTCGTTCTGCTTCCGAAATTCACGCGCAGCTTTACGTAGAAGGTCCGTCCGGCTTTCTGAAGGCTGAAATTGTCGTAGAGCTTTGCGTCCGTGAGGTTGCGGCACTCCAGGGATATGTTGTATCTTCCGTTCTGGAGCGAATATCCGATGCTGAGGTTGTGGGAGAGCTGCTCGGGCACCGTGCTCTTGGAGGCCGGGTCGCCGAACCGTTCCCAGTACAGGGGAAAGTCGTGCTGGTAGTAGCCGTCGTAGGTGACGGTCAGGACGTTGCCGTCTGCAAACAGACCGTGCCATGTGAAGGTCGCGTCGAAATTGGCGAACATGTACGGCAGGTTGGGCATGCGCTGGCCGTAGGTGGCGCTTTCCTGCAGGGAATTGCCGGCCACGTAACGCTCGTTGTCCCGCACGTTTATGTTGTTGAATGTCCCGCCAATGCTGAGCCATCGTGACCAGCTGTAGCGGGCCGAGACATTGAAACCTTCGGTCTTTACCCGTCCGTGGTTCTCGTAGAAGCCGTAGCTCATGCCGCTGACCGTGCTCAGCCCTCTCTGGATATAGTCCCTGGTGTTGCGGTAGATCAGCGTGCCTTCCAGGTAGACGACGTGTTTGTCGAACTGGCGGTTGAAACTCAGGTTGAGGTTTACGTTGTGGCTGTTCTCAGGGCGCAGGTCGGTCTTGCCGGCTTCCAGGTCCTCGTCTCCGAACAGTTCGTCGGTGGTGGGCAGGCGGTAGGCTTTCTCGTAGGAGAGCTTGACCTGCAGACCCTTGATGATGAAGAAAGTGCCGGCCGCCCCATATCCGAACGCATTGGTGGTGCGGCTCATGTTGACGTAGTTGCCTACCCCGTCGCTGCTCTGCGAGACAGGGCCCTGGTTGAACTGGTTGTAGTATTTGCCGAAGGCTGTCACGCTCCATCTTTTCGATGGCGACAGCAGGTATGACAGTCCGGTGATGTTCTTGCGGGTCAGTTTAGGGATGCTGAAATCCGAGAGCTGGGAGCTGCCGTCCACCTTCGACCGGGTGGTGCGCTTGAAGGAGCTCGATACGTGGTTCAGGGTGAAAGAGTGGGCCTTTCCCAGGCGGTAGCCGATGGTGGCGGTTACATTCCAGTTGGTGTTCAGCGATCTGTTGTCCTGATAGGACTGCTCGCCGCGGCTTCCGGTGTACTTGCGGTCTCCCAGCCAGTTGTATTTGTAGGAGGAAGTGTCGATGTTCATCGTGATGTTGTGGTTGTAGTTGGCGCTGAGCGTGACATCCAGCCCTTTGGTCAGAAGGTTCCGTTTGCTGTATTCCAGCGAAGGCACGAAAGAGTGGCCCCGACGGTGTTTTTCGCCGAAGACGATATACTGGTAGACACCGGTCTGTATCTCCTTGTAGAAGTGCGAGTAATTGAAGCCGACCATGAGACGGTCCGCCCAGGATTTGCCGGTCAGGCCGATTTTACCGATGACGGCCTCGTTGTGGAAGCGGTCGTTGAACCGTCTTACGTGATATATCTTGTTGCGGTCGGTGCTTTCGGATACTCCGTCCTCGCTGAATTCGGTGATGTAGCTGTCAATCCAGTAGCTGTTGTCCGAAAAGTTCTGGAAGGCGTTGATTTCGTAGGTCAGGCCGTTGCGGAATGTCTGGTTGAAGTTGACGTAGGACTTGTGCGTGTTGAACGAGCCGTAGGTGTAGGATGCGTCCAGGTTCCATCCCCGCCGCCGTTTGTTGGTCACTATATTGATGACTCCGCCCAGGGCGTCCGTGCCGAAGCCTACTGGCACCACTCCCTTGTACACTTCGATGCGTTCGGCGAAGTTGACGGGCAGGTTGTTGATGTCCAGTGCCGCTCCCGTGCCTTCCTGAGGTACCCCGTCAATGAATATCTTTACGTGTTTGCCGGAAAATCCGTCCAGAAACAGCTGTGCGTCAGAGCCTACTCCTCCCGATTCCCTGAGTTTCAGGCCCGGGAGCTGGGCCAGGGCCTCGCCGAGGTTCCTGCTGGAGTTGTGCATTTCCTTGACACTCAGGTCGACGGCGTTGAATGCCGAACGCTCTACATGACTTTCCCTCTTGGCAATGATTACGGCTTCATCCAGCTGGTTTCTGGCCGTTTTCAGGGCAATGGTCTTTTTTCTGCTCTCCCCGGCCTTGAGCGTGACCTCTTCTGTGAAGGTCTCGAATCCTATGGCCGAGACGACGAAAGTATAAGTGCCCGCGGGCGCTTCCAGACGGAACCTGCCGTTGCTGTCCGCGACGCACCAGTAATCGGTTCCTTTAAGGTATATGTCGGCGAAATCTATCTTGCTGTTGTCAGTTGCGGAGATGATTTTCCCGGATAATCCAGCCATTTTCTGTGCCGTGGCAGAGATGTGCAAAAGCATGCATATCAGTGTGAGGACGCAGTATCTGTTCATTTAAAAAAAGGTTCTCGGATTTAATTTTCAAATTGCGCTGCAAAGGTACGCCTGTGCTTTTTACGCCGCAATCGCTAAAAATGGAGATTATTCCGTGCAATTTCCTCCATTTTATCCCTATTTGTTGGTAATGGGAGAAACTTTTTATATTTGCGCGAAACATTGATACAGCGACCGGATGAATACCGTATGGATAGTGATGCCGATTCTTATCGTGCTGATGTTCCTGCTCGGAACAGACCTTAATGCCAGAGCATTTGCGGACGTTGCCCGCAAACCCCGCGCCGTGCTCCTCGGCATGCTGGGGCAGATAGTCCTGCTGCCGCTGCTGGCCTTCGGGGTGGCTTCGGTGCTGGACCTCAGTCCCGTCTACTTCATGGGACTGGTCCTGGTGGCCTGTTGTCCTGGAGGCAGCTCCTCCAATGTGTTTTCGATGCTGGCAAGGGGGGATGTGGCCCTGTCCGTGACCCTGACTGCGATAAGCAGCGTGATAACCTTGTTCACCCTGCCGGTCATCATGGAGGTGGTGTCCCGTTTCGTGTCGGAGCAGTCGGGGGTGGATGTCAGTTTGCCGGTTGGCAAGCTCGTGGTACAGAACCTGGTACTGCTCTTCGTGCCCATTCTGGCCGGGGCTCTTTTCCGCCGTTTCCGTCCGGAGGCCGCGGCCAAGGTGAGCAGAGTCCTCGGCAAAGCCGCTTTCCCGGCCCTGATGTTCCTCGCACTGGTGTTTTTCCTGCAGTATCCCCGCGAGATAGTGGACAACCTGTCCGTTCTCGGGCTGGCCGCCGGAGCCCTCATCCTGTTGGCCATGCTGTGCAGTTCACTGCTTTCCAGGCTCGGAGGCTCCACTCCTGCCGTCCGCCGCACCATTGTCATAGAAGTCGGAATGCAGAATGCCGCCCAGGCCATAGCCATAGCCACTTCCCCGTTTATCTTCAACAGCGGCGAGATGGCCATACCAGCCATCATATATGCCCTGCTGATGAATGTGATACTGCTTACTTACGTTTTCGCCATACGCCGCAGGGCAGTGGGAGTCGGGGAGGGCTCTTTGGTATGAGCCGGATTGATCAGACGGATATCAAGGTCATTGCTTTTGACGCTGATGACACTTTGTGGGAGAATCAGCCGTATTTCGATGCGGTCGAGGACCGGTTCTGCGCGTTGCTCGCAGAATACGGAGGGGACAGACATGTCCGGGAGGAACTGCTCGGGACAGAGATGCGCAATATGGCGGAATTGGGGTACGGAGCGACTGCATTTACGCTGTCCATGATAGAGACTGCGCTGAGGCTAAGCGGTGGAAAGGTCTCTGCGGGGACGATAGAGAAGGTGTATGGTCTCGGCCGCTCTCTGCTGCGTATTCCCGCAACGCCGCTGGATGGTGTCACGGAGACCCTGGAGAGGATAAGCCTCTCCGGCAGGTACCGGATGATAGTGCTGACAAAGGGCAATATGCTGGATCAGGAGCATAAACTCGAGCGCTCCGGACTCGGAAAATTCTTTGAGCATGTAGAGATAGTCTCGGACAAGAACGAACGGACCTACTCCCGTCTTCTGGAGTTTTTAGGGGTCAGTGCCCAGGAGTTCCTCATGGTCGGCAACTCCTTCAAGTCGGACATCGCTCCAGTCCTCAGTCTCGGCGGTTATGGGGTCTATATCCCCTTCCATACGACATGGCAGCTTGAGAAAACGGAGGAATACGGGAACCCGAGGCTCTTCCGGGCCCGGTGCTTCGCCGCGCTGGCGGAGATGCTTGGTTTGTGACAGCCGGCAGTGCAATGGCTGCTATGCCTCTTGATAGTCTCATATCTGTCCGGTTTTAAGTAAACTGAACAAAGATAAAAAACTCTAACTTAGTGGGTGTGTTGAGTGAAGAGTATGCCTTCGATAGGTTTTCGGGGGCGGTTTATGGTAATTTGTGAAATACAGAATGGTTATGACGATTGAAGAAACTTTGCAGATTGCGCTGGATGCGCACAGGGGTCAGAAGGACCTGGACGGGATGCCTGCCGTCCTGCATCCTGTGGCGGTGGGTCTCATGGGATGTAATGACACTGAAATTAAGACGGGCTTCCTGCACGATGTGGTCGAGGACACGGCCATGACGCTCGAGGACCTGCGCGGCAAAGGTGTGGAAGAGGACGTGCTTGCTGCATTGCAGCTCCTGACCCATGATGACGGGCAGGACTACTTTGAGTACGTGCGCAAGATCGCCGGGTCCGGCAACATCACGGCCATCCATGTGAAGACTAACGATCTGAAGCACAACCTCGACAGGGGACTCAGAACCTATGCCCGCGCGGAGGAGCAGGGCGACGCGGCCTTGATGGAGCGTCTGGCCCGTATCAATGACAAGCACCGCAAGGCGCTGCATCTGCTCGAGGCTGCCGGATGCGGAGCGCAGTGTGTGTGAAATGCATAAAACGGCATGCAATTCCCGGGCCTTCGTGAGGCGGTGAGAATAAAAGGGCTGCATTTCCCGATATTCAAATAGTTTTTTAGTTAGATTGATATTACCTTCAGTATTAGACCCGTCTCCTGAATTGTTCTCTCATGTCTTTGATATGAGTCTGTAGGAGTAATATATTTTAAAGTAAAGTGATATTTGAACAGAGAGAAAGAAACAGCAAAGACTGTAAATTACAGACCACTTAGGTCCAAACTGAACTTTACATCTATGACAGGGTCTTTGTGTATAAACATCACCATATATATTGGGGCGTAAGTTACCTTATCCTTCTGAGTATAATTATCATTACATAGCACAACGGACTCAGGAATATTATACTCGCTACAATCAAGAATATTATTCAGTGCACGATGCCGGGCATAATCCTTGCCGGATTTCACTTCGATTGGGAAGACCTCTCCGTTATGTTCAACAACAAAATCCACCTCTCCCATCTTCTTGCTATTGTAGTAGTATAACTCGCTAAACCCGTGAGCACGCAGTTCTTGTGCCACTACATTCTCGTATATCGAACCATAATTGACAGCATCATCACCTTTCAATACCTTTAATTGAATACCATCCGAGTATTGGCACGCCAACAGCCCGACATCATTTGAAAACAACTTGAACAGGTTCCTTGAACTTGCCAACTTAAGAGGCGATTTAGGCTCTTCGACATTGTATGTAGGGATTGCAACTCCCGCATCTTTCAGCCACAGGAACTCATCTCTGTATTTTTCTATCCTTGCCTTCTCATTAATGTCTTTAATGATAAAGCGTTTGTTCCTGGAGTTAAGTTCTGACGGGATAAGATCAAAGACTTCCTTAATACTCAACTGTCTTGCCTCGTCATACTGTGAGATATCTTTTCTGTATAATCTGATTATCTCCTGTTGCTTTGCCATTACATCCTGAAGATTGTTGTTCTCCTTGTAGGCATTGACGGCATCCGGCATACCTCCTACTATCAGATATAAGCGAAAAACATCCATCATCTTGCGATGAACGAAATCATCGACAGGTTGTTTGTTCTCCCACGCAGTCTTCAATGCGCCAATAACATCTTTATTTACTCCAACAGCCCACATAAACTCCTCTAAATCCAATGGAAACATATCCTTGATTGTCATGTAGCCCACCGGTACTGAACGAAGATTGTTAAGCTCTACACCAAGCAACGAGCCACTCAATATATAGCGATATCTGCCATCATCGACAAGAAACTTTATGGCGGTAATTATTTCGGGACATAGCTGAACCTCATCAAAGAAAAAATAAGTGTATCACCCTTTATCAGGGGTTTATCAGTTAAGGCAGACAATCGAAGAAGTATATCATTGCTGTTTTTGGCTGTCGAGAATATTTCGACTGCTTCGGGGCTCTCTACGAAGTTAATCTCAATGAAACTTTCGAAGTGTTTTTCTGCAAACCTTCTGATTGAATATGTCTTACCAATCTGACGAGCTCCAGCCAGTAACAATGCACCTTTATTTACCTCATAAAAATGCTCAATGTAATTCGATATTTTTCTTTCCAACATGACGTTCTGCATTTTTCCAAACCAAAAATACGCCTGTCTCTGCAATTATCCAAAGAAAATTTCTCATAAATCTGCATTTTTCCAAAAAGTTGTTCAGTTTTTTTATTATGAGCATTCTCCACTGCGAGCCGGTCTTCACAATATACAGAATGCCGTCAAAAACAGAGCGCAGCGAATATTTTCTGAATCATTCTTTGGGATCCAACATATTTTTTATAACTTGCCATTGTTTATCAGTCAGGTTGGTTGGGTATTAGTGCATAACATTAACGTCTTGACAACCTTAAAGTTAAGAAAAATGCTCCAATCAATCTACTGATTTACAATCAATTATAAATAAATTTAAACAGCTTCATAATATTTTTGTTCAGAAATACATGATAGAACCTTCCTTCAGAGGAGGAAATGAAGAACTTCATTTCAAAAGAAATGGATATGCAGTATGGGCCGGAGAAAGGTCAGGCTAAAAATGGTACAGTATGTCGAAATTAGGATATATTCAGCGTTATATACAGATAATAAGGATAGTCGGAAGTCATCCGTACATCACTCTGAACGAGCTTGTTGAGAGGGTGGAGGATGCTATGCTCCAGTATGATGACACTGGCTCTGTCGGAGTGTCGGAAAGGACGATCAAAAGAGACATCAGTGATATCCGCAGCGGCTTGGGTGTCAGTATCGATTATTCCAGGAGCCGCAACGGCTACTATATACCGGAGGATGAGGAGTGCCTGTCAGACATAGCTGTGGTGCTCGACCGTTTGGATCTGGTAACTTCGTTGAGAGCAAGGCAGGAACTGTCCTCAATAATCTACACTGAGAAGAGAAAAGCCCGCGGAACAGAATATCTGAATCCGCTGATAGGTGCGATAAAGAGGCATTCCGTTGTGGAGTTTACTTATGTCAAGTTCGATGGTTCCGAGCCTAGGCGGCGCAGAGTCATGCCATACGCGCTCAAGGAGGGACAGGGCCGATGGTATCTGCTGGCGGTTGAGACCCCTCAGGTAGAGGCTGTCACTGCGCCAGGGGAGATTAAGAGCTGGGGCCTGGACCGGATTAGAGATTTGAAACTCACAGATAACCATTTTATTCCTGACCCGGATATTGACGTGGAGGCGGATTTTAAGGATTCTTTCGGAGTGTTCTCCAATCGGGATGTTCCGGTTGAGGAAGTCATTCTTTCCTTCTCTCCCCAGGAGGGCCGGTACTGCAAGGCCTATCCTATTCATGAGTCTCAGGAAGTCCTGATAGACAATGATAAGGAAGTCCGGATACGCCTTCGATTGAGAATAACATTTGCCTTCATGCGAGAGATCCTGTCGCGAATTGACGATGTTGTAGTTATTGCCCCTGCACGTCTAAGAGACGAGATCAAGGCTGTATGTAGTGAAGCTTTGAGAAGAATGGATTTCTGAGGGTCATACTCTGGCACTATGCTGCCTTATTTTTGTCTTGTCAATAAGAAAAAGGTAAGATTATGGAAAAGAAAGAACTTGTAATTCCGGCATTCTTTGGCCCGCAGGGTCTGACTGCGGCATCTGCCAATCACATTGCGGACATGGCTAAGGAGAATTATCAGGCGATAGAGAAGCGTTTCTCCTTGATGGATTTTCATAAGAGGACGGTGGCTCTTATCGGTTCGTCTGAAGAGACTGTCCTGTCGTATGGTACAAGCCGGGAGCAGTTTGCCGGGATTCAGGAGGACTTGAATGAGGTTGTGGATCTGAAAAGGCTGATAGCCTATCTGAGGGAAGCCATCAAGGCCAAGGAGGCACTGGCAGAGGAGGCGGACAATATCACTTCCGAAAAGCTTGACAGTCTTTTGGAAAACCAGCCCGTGAAGGAGCCGGAACTTACTGAGCGGGAGGTGATGGACTCATGGACAATAAAGGAAAGGAACCGATTTCTTTCCCTTGAGACCAAGTGCGCTGTAATTGGTAAGTTTATACATCCGGACGGAGATTATTCTGCGGCAAGGAGTATGTACATGGAGCGTATGGCGGCTCCCAAGTCGGTTGAGGAAAATGGAAGAGATACATTGGTGTACACCTACTATCCGAATGTAGATGCTGCAGAGGTGGAGACTCTGTTCTTCAGTCTTCAGGCTGAGCATCGGTCTGCCCAGGCAGAATTGAACGGCATGAAGCACGATATAGAGCAGACCATTGCCATGGACAAGGCTGAGAAAAGCGGACGGTGGGCTGTGGCTCAGGAGAAATGGGCCGCGGAAGTGGCCTTGGCCAGGGAAGAACTTAACAGGGAGAGGGAAGAAAAGAGAAAAGAGGTTGAGGCGCTTAAAATAGTTATCCCGGACAATCTTAGACAGATATATGAGAGACTTCGGAAATTCTGACAAATAAGGCAGGACTGAGCGCTTGCGTGAAACCTGTCTGAATGGACATGCCGTGCGGTCATTTTTTCAGTTTATGATTAGATCTAAACATGATAAGGATTGCGGCTCCGATTAATTCGAGAACTCAGATACCATTGATTTTGACCTTATTTTTGAGCACGGGGCCGGTTTTTGTCTTAGATATGGATTCAGTGCCGGACAGCATGTCCAGTTTGTCTTTATGTTTTGAATAAGGATTATTGGTATATTGCGAAAAATTAGTGATTATGCAATTGGTTAATAGTGACTATCCTTCAAGAATGAAGGAGATACTTAATGAGTCTTGGAGGATTTTTAAATGGCAGTTTGTCAATAAGGTTTTTGTCAGGGATATTGACAATGAAGCCCCTTTTCAGCTACATTTTGCATCTATAATAAGGTCTGTCGGAACTATGTATGTATTGCATGGTGAAACATTTTATGTTGATTTGGAAACAAGGTGGGATGGTCTGGGCAGTAAGAGGAAATATATAGATATTACTTGCGGTTTTTATGAATTGGGTAATGTTGTTCCGCAATATGCTTGTGCCATCGAACTTAAATTTAAGAGGAAGGATTACAGTGCGTTGCCGCATAATATGTTTGCAATCTATAAGGATATTGAGTCTCTTGAACGTGAGGTTGAAGCTAAAGGAAAAATTGGAATAGATATGTATTCAGAAGGGCATTTCTATTTTATAACCAATAACGAAGATTATTGCAGAAAGCCTGCATATGAAGTTAAATCGATGTCACAGAGTGGTAAATGTGATTATTCGCCATTTGGTTTGAATAATGGCAGGACATGTAGAAAAATTGTGTATCATCCTAAAAAAGGCACAGATAAGGATAGGATAGTAGAGTTGAATAAAGATTATAAGATTTCTTGGGAGACGTATGATGGCTCCCAAGTAGATGAAAAATGGTATTTCCTTGAAATAGACGTAAACAGATGAAGCAGTAATACAAACTGTGTTCCCTAAAAAGATGTGAATGTCTTGAAAACGAGCCTTAGATGCAGATATAAGATGGTCTTATATGATATATGCAAGGATTTTGTTATGACAGAAAAGATTGAGAAGTCATTCAGTAACTTTGTTCCTCACGAAAGTGACAAGGAGTTCAAACGCAGATTCCAGGCCGCTTCCCCCGAGGAGCGGAAGGGGTGGGGCTATGACCTCGTGGACACTGACGACCCCCATGGAGATGTTGTCCGCTGTAAACAGGCGAATGAATGGCTGCGTGACGGCCAGCCTGTGGATTGCGACGATAAGACGGTTGAGAAGACAGAAACAGCAGTAAAAGGTAGCAGTACAGAGGAACAGTTTGATTGTGTCGCAGAAGCCAGAATGTTGAAATATTGGTATCAGCAGGCAGGAATAGATATATTCAGTGACGTAATTCGCACGGATAGTGATACGCTGGAATCCATAATGTCAAAATGGCTGGGTGACGGTAAGCCGTCCGGCATAAATTCGCAGGAGGAGTTTTATAATATCCAGCGGACTATTTACGGAAAGATTCGCCAGCATCTATATAGGGGAAGTGTAAATTATTTTTATTTCTCTGCGGACCATTATAAGCACTTTGATTTTGATAAAGTTGTGTCACAGGAGAAATCTATGGTTCCATGGAGATGTTCCCCTCGGTTCTATTGTCGGTTCTGTGCGTTGGAATATTTTGCACAGAACGCAGAGGATGTGGTTTTTAAGCAGCTCGCAGACGGTGTGTATGGTCTTAAATTGCCTTTGGACAGGATGAGGAAAGTTATACATTCAGTTTTTGAGTATAGTGACACTGTGGATTTTATTAGAACAATTGATGCGTGGAGAAGCCGGGAAATTATCCTTGTTGCTGTTATGAAAGGAAGAGAGCATGAGGAAACTGGCTGTGACCCGGATTCATCAGATGAAGATAGCTACAATCTCAAGATGCTGAATAACTATGACCCTGTAAAGAATCCTTTCCTATTTGAGTTATGGGGCCTATTGGGTTGTCCTCGCTTTTTTTCAGATGCGGATACAGGATTACGTTTTATTGCTGCTGCTTGGATGTTCATAGTCCTCCGTTATTATGAGAGGGATAAACAAAGTCCTGTTATGGCGGAAGTAGGTAGGGGCACCAAATTTATTCCTCATGAAAGTGACAAGGAGTTTAAGCGTATGTATCAGGCCGCTTCGCCAGAGGAGCGAAAGAAGATAGGCTTTGATTTTACAGTGGATGCTGACGAGGATGAAGTTGAATATGTTAGACAGGCGAATGAATGGCTGCGTGACGGTCAGCCTGTAGATTAAGTTGCTATGCAAAAAATGGTTATGGGATTAAAAGATTTGTTTAAAAGGAAAGTAGAGGAGCCGGACAAAAGTGAGTATGTGGGAGTTCGGCGCAACTGGGACGGTTCGTTTACACCGCAGAGAATCACCCCTGAAGTATACGGGATTGTGTCTAAGGGAGGTTTGCGTTCCCGCATCTCCCGTGTCAAAGCTGCGTTTAAGTTGTCACCGGAGCCGTTTGACGGTGCGGACAGGATAGAATGGACTTTGGATGGTGGCAATGTGGGGTACGTTGAGGGGGTAGTAATATCGCCGGATGCTCCGCCTGTTATCAGTGATGTGCTGCACGACTTCATGGCTATTGGCAGCATGGAGCATGGTTATGAAGTTATGAGGCTGAAAGACTCGGTGCTGGCGGCTTATCTTTCCACTGAAAAAGCCTACCGCCTGTGCGGAGAGGCTGACGGGTATTCCTATTTTGAAGTGGACGTAAAAAACTTTGAGTAATAGTTATGGGAAGACGATAAATCTGACAATGCTTTCCGATTTTCGATGATGTTTTGCTGAAAAGTACTCCTTTAGTACACCTTGACAAAATAGAAAAGCCACTTAATCAAGTGATTAGGTGGCTTTCTGCGTACCCGGAGCCGGGGTCGAACCGGCACGGATTGCTCCACTGGTGTTTGAGACCAGCGCGTCTACCGATTCCGCCATCCGGGCTGGTGTGTGCTGGGTGAGCACCAGGCTGCAAAGATAAGAAAGATTCTTCATATGCCAAGCAGTGTGCAGGGTAAAATCTATGGTAAAACCGACGGAATAATCGAATGCAGGCAATCCCAGCGAGTCTGGATCCTCAAGTCAGGACTGGCCGGCAAGTCAGTTCATCCCGGCTGCTACCCGGCAATGGCGCTGGGTAGATTCATCGGAGAACTGATCAGGTGGGATTATGCAGCGCTTTGCTTATCTTTGTGCGGCGAACGGACAAAATCATTATAGATAATGGAAAAGGTCTGGTACATAGAGGACGTCGGGCGGGAGCTGCCCGGGATGTTGCCCCGGATTACTGAAGGGCCGACAGGTGTTTTTGCGGTGGTGGACGCCAATGTGGCGGAAAGGTTTGCACCGCAGTTGGAGGAAAGCGGCGTAGTGTGGATGCCCTTCGAGGCCCGCGAGGAGCGAAAATCGCTTGAGACCGTAGCGCGGATTGTGGAATGGCTGCTGGAGCATGAGGCGGACCGCGGTGCGCTTCTGCTCGGTATCGGCGGCGGGGTGACTACGGACATCACTGCCTTTGCGGCTTCGGTCTACAAGCGGGGAATCAGGTATGCTCTGGTGCCCACGACTCTTCTCTCGCAGGTGGATGCGGCGGTAGGCGGCAAGACCGGGGTGAATTTCCACGGTTACAAGAATGTGGTCGGGACGTTCGGCACTCCTGAGGCGGTGCTGGTGGCCCCGTCGGTACTTGAGACCCTGCCGGCGAGGGAGTGGCGTTCCGGTATGGCCGAGGTGCTCAAGACTCTGATTATAGGGGACGGGGAGATGTACGGCAAGGCGGTGGAGTGGTACGCCGGGTGGATTGCCTGTGGGCAGTGTGTGAAGGAAAATGAAGCCGTGTCAAGGACTGGCATGAGAGTCGCTCCAAAACCGGATGCGGAAACGGAGGGGATAATCCGCCGCTGCATCGAGATCAAATCGACCATCGTGGAGGCGGACCGCAGGGAGAGAGGAGAGAGGATGAAGCTCAATCTGGGCCATACTCTCGGTCATGCGGTGGAGTCGGTCTGCATGGCTTGCGGGACTTCCGGGGATGCGGGCAGATCAACAGAAGGGAGAGGCGGGATGGAGGCGCTTTCCCATGGGGAGGCGGTCGCAGCGGGAATTATCGCAGCGGCGGAAATTTCCGTCAGGAAAGGAGTGCTGGCGGAGGATACCGCAGCAGCCATAGTGAGGGATTTCAAGTCGCTGGGCTACAAGGATATTGCGGAGATTGTCGCAGCTCATGCCGGCCTTGACGGAGAGGCGGTGGCAGCAAAATTATCGGACTTTGTGCTGAATGATAAGAAACGTAAGGAAGATTTTATTAATTTTGTCCTGATTCGCGGTCTGGGCTCTGTGGAGACAGCGGCGCTGAGCGTGAATGAATTACAGGAGATTATCTATGATATGTATTAGCATAGGGGACTATGGCCTGGATGCCTGCAGGAAGGCCTTGAAACGCTGCGAGAAGTACCGCAGACAGTTTTCGGACCTGGTGGCGGAGATACGTCTGGATCTCTGCGGGCTTGGGGAGGACGAGGTGCACGGACTGTTCAGCGGTTCGAAGATACCTTTGATTGCAACCTGCATGAAGCGCAGCAGCCATCTTTATGAGGCTGCCGTACTGGCCGGAGCCGCCTATGTGGATGTCAACGTATTTTCCTTCATCAATCTTAAGAAAGAGAACCAGGCTTTGCTGCGCAGCAGCAAGACCAAGATAATCCTCTCGTTCCACGACTACCAGATGACTCCTGGGACAGATGCCCTGGTGAAGGTGTACAGGGAGGCAGTTGCGGCCGGAGCGGATATCGTCAAGATCGTCACTACAGCCGATACTACCGCTGACGCTCTCCGGGTGCTGGACCTGTATAAGTTGCAGAGAGAAGGCAGGATGGGCCGCAAGAAAGTACCACTGATAGCATTCGCGATGGGGGATGCCGGGCGGTTCAGCCGTCTGGAGGCACATCGACAGGGCGCTCCGTTTACGTATTGTGCCTTGAGGCAGAAATACATAGTGGCTCCTGGCATGTTTACGGTCGAGGAACTGGAGAACTTCCATAACCGGCCGGCCGTGAGCGGTACAGTCAGTATGCCGGCCTCCAAGAGTGTGGCGCAGAGAGCTATAATTGCCGCCATGCTGGCCAAGGGCGAGAGTGAGTTCCACAACTGCACCCGTTGCCGTGACATAGATTCGGCAATAGGTGTGGCCAGGCAGTTTGCCTCAGAGGCTTATATAGACAAGGGCGGTGATCTGATTATACGTGGCGGCTTCCCGCCGGAGAAGAAGAAAAACGACTCTCCGTTCTCGAGTCTCATATCCATGTCCATGCAGAGCGGCGGCCGCACGGCTTTCGTAGGCGAGTCGGGGCTGCTCTCCAGACTGTGTATTCCTGTGGTGGCGCAGTTCGGTGAGTCAGTGACCGTTACGGGTGAAGGCAGTCTGATGGACCGCCACATGTACGGCTGCAAGGAAGCGATGGAGGAACTCGGGGCAAGTTGTATTCTCACGGCCGAAGAGACTCTGCCGGCTGTAGTCTGCGGGCCTATCAAGGGCGGCGAGATCACCATATCGGGCAAGAAAGGCTCCCAGTTCATAACCGGTCTTCTCATGGCCCTGCCCCTTTCCAAGAAAGACAGCGTGCTGCGCGTTCAGAACGCTACGAGTGTGCCCTATATCCTGCTGACCGTGGATGTCATGCAGAAGTTCGGAGTCACCGTCGAGTGGCACCGTGAGGGGGATGAACTGGTCTTCAATATTCCCGGCAAGCAGAAATACTCCCCAGCCGAAATGACCTTCGAGGGAGACTGGAGTGCGGCGGTAAACTTTATAGTGGCTGCGGCAATTTTCGGTTCGCTCACTATCACCGGTCTCAATCTCAATACTATCCAGGCAGACAAGAAGATACTGGATGTGGTGCGTGACTGCGGGGCTTCCGTAGAGGAACTTCCCGACGGAAAGGGTCTTCTGGTGAGCCGCGGCAGCCTCCGGGCCTTCGACTTCGATGCCACGGATTCCCCGGACCTGGTGCCGGCCCTTTCGGTCCTGGCCGCCTTCTCCGAAGGGACCTCGCATTTCACCGGGGTGGCCCGTCTGCGCAACAAGGAGAGCAACCGTCCGGTAGTCATGGAAGAAGGGCTCAGGGCAATGGGCGTGCCCGCCAGGGTTGACGGAGACACCATGGAGATCACCGGCATCAGTCTCACCCGCAGGATAGTCGAAGGGAAAATGCTGAAGGGCGGAACATTCCACACCTTCTCGGACCATCGTGTGGCCATGGCCCTGAAAGTCGCCTCTCTCGGCTGCTCCTCCAAGGTCGCCCTCGACAGCACCGACTGCATCGACAAATCTTTCCCCGGTTTTCTCAAGCTGTTCGAATCCATTCACCAGTAGCAATATACCACATAAACGTTATGCACAACGCTTTCGGAAACGCTTTCAGGATTGCCCTCTCAGGGGAATCCCACAGTCCGCTCATGTCGGTGGAGATTCAGGGAGTGCCGGAGGGTATCCCGCTTGCACCGGCGGACTTCACGGCTGACATCGACCGCCGTCGGCCCGGCCGCAAGGGCACGACCTCCCGCACCGAAAAGGATATTCCGGAGATCGTCCGGGGAGTGGAGGGCGGCCTGACCACCGGAACTACGTTGAAACTGGTATTTCACAATGACAATGTGGATCCTTCTGCGTACCAGCAGTTCACCGATATTCCCCGTCCGGGCCATGCGGACTGGGTGCGCAGGATAAAATATGGGGTGGACGGCCTGACCTCCGGGGGGGGGATGTTCTCGGGGAGAATGACTCTGCCGGTAGTGGCCGCAGGGGTGGTCGCCAAGAAGATCATCGCCCCGGTACTGGTGGAGGCGGCGCTGACGGAGGTCGGCGGCAGGAGGCTGCTCCTGGACAATGACGGATACGCCGGACCGGACTCTGCCGCAGCGGTGGCGCAGCAGCCGGATGATGCGGATGTTCTCGCCTCACCTGAGGCACTGGATGCTTTTCTGGCTGAAGTGGCGTCTGAAGGTGATTCGGTGGGAGGAGTGGTCGAATGTGTCTGCAACGGGGTCCCCGCCGGCCTTGGAGAACCGTTCTTTTATCCGATGGAGGCGGCTCTTTCGCAGATGGTTTTCTCCGTACCAGGCATCAGGGGCATAGAGTTCGGGGACGGTTTCGGGGCCTCCCGTATGCGCGGCTCGCAGCACAACGACCCCATCACCGACATCGCGGGGCATACCTCCCGCAACGGAGCCGGCGGTATCAACGGCGGCATAACCAACGGCAACCCGCTTGTCTTCCGCGTGGCAGTGAAGCCCACCTCCAGCATTGCCCGTCCCCAGAGCACCATAAATCTGGCTACCGGACGGCTGGAGGAGCTCAGCATAAAGGGACGCCACGACGTATGTTTCGCCCTGCGCGTCCCTGTAGTCATTGAAAGCGCCGCCGCCATTGTCCTCTGCGACGCCATTCTTTCCCGTCAGAAGGGCTTGTAGCGGAGGATGGAGAGCTGGTCTGTCTCCGTGTCCTTTACACTGGCGTAAAGGGTACCGTCCCTGCCGGAGGAGATGGCAGTGCAGCCTTTAAGACCCTCCAGGCGGTAGCTGCTCTGGAGATTTCCTTTCCAGTCGAGTACCAGAATCAGCACGTCCTTTGGCTCTGTTTCTTTTTCACTGTCGTCGGTATCATCATTGACGGAGATGACAGGTGAGCCGTCCACAAGTTCCGTAGTCATAAAAGGTTCGCTGCTCAATTCATCGTTGTAATTCAGGTAGATGTAGCGGTCATCACAGCAGACACATCCGTATATGCTGCCGTAGTATTTGGCGTGGAACAGGCTATTGCCTGCATTGAGGTATTCCGGCTTGGTTTTGTCTGGCCCTATGATGCTCCTGACCAGGCGCAGGCTGTCGTCGTAGAACTCCACGAGTGGATATGAGTTCTCTACATAGACTATCGTGCCCTTATCCGGATTGGTAAGCAGATGGCCTTGGAAGCAGTTTCCGGAAAATACTTTGCTCTCGTCGTATGGTATCTGCTCTCCATCGGAGTAGAACAGCTTGGGTTCTCCGTTGGAGACGTTGATGCTTTTGTCCTCGAACCAGTAAGGATTGAGCGAGAGCATCCGGCCCTTGTAGGTGACGGTCCGCATTGTCATGAATGAGAACGGCATCTCCTTTATCCATCTGTGGTCCTGCAGGCCTTCATCGGCCCTGTCGAGCGGAACTATGAAAAGTTTGCTTTTCTGTAAATCCTTCACATATAGTGTGTCATCCACAACATAGGCAGATGGTTGCAGCACTTCGTATGGTCCGTTACCGGCGTGCAGAAAGCATGAGACACGCTGCATCGTTCTGGTGTCATAGATCTGAAAGGCCCATTGGCTGGCTGACAGGCCGGTCCAGCCGGTCTGAGTCCGGCATACCGCATAACGGTCTCCGGTCATCCAGGCCATGTCTGCCAATACGGTATCTGGAAAAGTGCAGACAGTATCGCCCTTTACGCTGACTGCTCCGGTCTTCACCTCGTCGGTCAGTACGGTGATACTGTTGTCTGCTTTGTCGCTGCACGAGTATAGAGCCATAGCTGCGGCCGCGATAACCGATAGGACTGTGATAATGTTTTTCATGGTGAGAATGATTATATGTTGTAAAGATAAGAAATATTTGGAGTAAATTCTAATCGGTCATTCGGCTTATGGTACGGACGGATACTCCGGCTGAATCCGGCGTAGAACGTCCAGTTGAAATGGCGGCGGTGAGATGGTCTTGCCGCAACGGCACCGAATCGCGGGAAACGCTGCCGTTGTGGAGGGGGCCTGACTGTGAAACGGCCATGTAACGCTGTGAGGGTGGGCCTGCAAGGAAATGCACTACCGCAACGGCACCGAATCGCGGGAAACGCTGCCGTTGTGGAGGGGGCCTGACTGTGAAACGGCCATGTAACGCTGTGAGGGTGGGCCTGCAAGGAAATGCACTACCGCAACG
>ULLI01029224.1_pt1 | contig 27096 bp, 26 predicted proteins | sample 1951351 | NCBI WGS metagenome assembly ULLI01 (sample SAMEA4835520, study PRJEB28245) | human gut metagenome | biome: gut microbiome; material: fecal sample | place: Denmark | collected 2008 | reverse complement strand
TGCCGAGGCCGAGCAGGCTCTCGCAGGTGTAGCCGACAAGGGCAATACCTATTATAATAATGCAGCCGGAGTCGTTGAGCTCCGCAAGGGCAACAACGACGCTGCAGTAGCCGCATTCAACAAGTCAGGTCTGAAAGAGGCTCAGTACAATCTTGCAGTGGTTGACATCCTCAACGGCAAATATGCTGACGCAGCTTCCAAGCTGAAAGGTGCAAACAGCTTCAACGAGGCCCTCGTCAACATCCTCAACGGCGACCTCAATGCTGCCTCCAATATTCTTGCTGACGCCAAGTGCCAGTGCAAGAACTATCTGAAGGCCATCATCGCCGCCCGTCAGGGTGATGTAGAGGCTGCAAAGGCCGCTCTGGAGATCGCATCCAAGGATGAGGCTCTGGCAGCACGCGCAGAGAACGACATCGAGTTTGCCAAGATCAGATAAGCAATCTCATGTTGACGTAAAAAAGTTCCGGTGGTCTGAGACCATCGGAACTTTTTTTATATTGCCTGTGTAAAACTACCTGCTGAGCTCCGCCAGATGCTTGGTATACAGTCCGTCTATGATACCGTCCGAAAGACCGATGACAGGCACATAGATATAGGACGCCCCGGTGATGGCCGCGATGGTAAGGAATATCTCCCCGGCCGGAACAATCACATCAGCCCTGTCAGCCTTCAGCTCGTATTCCTCCATTCTCTGCCTTACGCTCAAAGCCTTGAGGCGGTCGTGAAGAGACTGGAGGGAAGAAGTGCTCATGCGGGGATAGCGCTTGTCGCGGCGTTCCACCAGCTTGTACAGTTTGTTGATGTTGCCGCCGGAGCCTACTATGTTGATTCCCGGATACGATGCCGCCAGGTCCTCCAGGTCTGAGCGGAACCGCTTCCACTCCCCGTCGGAGACAGCCTCGTTGAGCATCCTGACCGTACCGATATTGTAGGACTTGGAGCAGATCAGCTCCCCGTCCGTCATCAGATTGATTTCCGTGCTTCCGCCGCCCACATCGACGTACATATAGTTGCCGCGGCGTCCGCGCATGCTCTCTATATGGTTGTTGTATATCATGCGGGCTTCCTGCTGTCCGTCGATTATCTCAATCTCTATGCCTGTCTTCTTCCGCACCTCCCGGATGATGTCCGGACCGTTGGCCGCATCGCGCATGGCAGACGTGGCACAGGCCCTGTAATCACTCACCTTATAGATCTTCATGAGCTGCTTGTAGGACTTCATCAGACGCACCAGGTCCTTGCGCCGGCGCTCGGAGATGCTGCCTCCGTTGGAAAACACATCGAAGCCCAGACGGAGAGGTACACGCAGCAGCAGTACCTTGCTGAATCTGGGCTGCAGGTCATCCTCCAGCTGCTTGATAAGCAGGCGTACGGCATTTGAGCCGATGTCGATTGCGGCGTAGGTCACGGCATTGTCCCTGTACTCCGCCATTGTTTCCTTGTCAATCATATCTGTCATTGTTCTTCCTTTTAAGCCATCCCTGCATCATACTCCCTTTCCTTGGCCTCAAGCTCCTCATAATGCCGGTACAAGGCAAGCTGTGAACCGGTCTCCAGCGGTTCCGCACATGTCCATGCACTGTTGGCCCCCGTTCCGTCCACTGTCCTCCCCTGCTTCACGTCCCGTAGCGCATAATCCACTATACGCTTCATCTCCTGCTTGATGGTAGGGTCATAGACCGGAGCTATAACCTCGATGCGGTTGTCCAGATTGCGGGGCATCCAGTCGGCCGACCCGATGAAAACCTTCTCCTCGCCTCCGGCAGCGAATACAAAGATACGGGAATGTTCCAGATACCGGTCTATAATTCCGTTAATCCTTATATGACAATTCTCCGGCAGCCCGTCAGTAACTATCGAGCAGTTGCCCCTGACCGACATCTCTATGTCCACTCCGGCATACGCTGCATCGTAGATCTTCTCCACCATCACAGGGTCTGTAACGTGGTTCAGTTTCATGCGGATATAGGCCGGCTTACCGTTCTTTTTATTGCGTATTTCTGCATTGATAAGCGATATAAACTTGGTTTTCATCTCATTGGGAGACACCAGCAGCTCCTTGAACCGTATCTGGGCATAGGGCTTCTCGATGAAGTCGAAGACCTGCTCCACCTCCTTGACTATCCTGCGGGAGGAGGTCATCAGAATACAGTCGGTATAGGCCTTGGCATTGCCCTCATGGAAGTTACCGGTACTGATGCAGGTCAGATCCCCGCCCCTCTTCATGCCGATATGCAGGACCTTGGAATGCACCTTGAGTCCCTCGACTCCGAAGATGACCTTCACCCCGGCATCCTCCAATTTCTGGGACCATTTGATATTGGACTCCTCGTCGAAACGGGCCAGAAGCTCTATGACTACAGTCACTTTCTTGCCGTTGCGTGCGGCCGCGATCAGGGCCCTGACCACCTTCGAATCCTTGGCCAGACGGTACAGGGTTATCTTGATACTGCTGACACTGCGGCTGGTGGCCGCCTCATGCAGGACACGGATGAATGTGTCGAAACTGTGATAGGGCACGTGAAGGAAACGGTCCTGCCTCCGGATGCGCTCCAGAATACTGCCAGGCCCGTCTAAAGAATACCTGCGGATAGCCGGCATCGGGGGATATTTCAGGGCACTTCCCGTAAAAGAGGGGAACTTCATCAGATCCTTGTGGTTCTGGTAGCGTCCTCCGCGCAGGACAGTGTCCCGCTCCCCAAGGTCCAGCTTGCCGAGTACACGCCGCAGCAGGTCTTCCGGCATATTCTCGTCATAGATAAATCTCAAAGGCTCTCCTTTCTTCCGGCTCTTGAGGCCCTTCGATATCTTCTGGAGAATGCCGCTGCGCTGGTCATTGTCTATCTCCATCTCGGCATCGCGGGTGAACTTGAAGGTATAGGCGCTGAATGAGGAAAATCCGTTGCCTTCGAAGACCTTGGGCAGACAGCAGCGCACCGCATCGTCGATATACATGATATAGCTTTTCCCCTCCTTGTCCGGCAGGCGGATGAATCGCCCGCAACTGTCCACCGGGAGACTGAAATAGGCATAGTCGTATACGGTCTTTCCCCTCTCGTTGATACGGCAGGCCTTGACGGCCAGATATATCTTCTCGTCAGTCTCGTAATCCAGATGACGCACGGCACTCAGCCATATCGGTACGATAAAGCCGTCTATGCGCTCCTGATAGTAGTTACGGATATACGCTACCTGCTCCTCATCCGCCTGTGAGTCCGATATGATGCAGATGTTGTGGTCGGCCAGTGCCTTGTTGACCTGCCGGACCGCCACTTCAAAATCCCTCACGTAGCGGTTGTTGAGCCGGTTTATCTGCTTTACTACCTCTGCCGCCGTTTTAGCCTCGCGCAGTCCTGACTTGCCGTCCCACTCGGCCACCCGGTTCTGGGAAGCCACGCGGACACGGAAGAACTCGTCCAGATTATTGGAGTATATCCCCAGGAAACTCAGTCTTTCCAGGAGGGGGACCTCATCTTTACATGCTTCTTGCAGTACACGCCGGTTGAAGTACATCCAACTGATGTCCCTTTCGAGATACGGCCTCATTGATTTTTTCTTTCCCATTGTAAATTACCAAATTGGCCGCAAGTTAGATATAAATTGTAAAATGAATTGTTAAAATTGTGTTACAAATCAGTCGAGTTTCAGTACTGCCATGAACGCTGACTGGGGCACCTCCACATTGCCTATCTGCCGCATGCGTTTCTTGCCCTTTTTCTGCTTCTCCAGCAGCTTGCGCTTACGGGTGATGTCACCTCCGTAGCACTTGGCCAGCACGTCCTTGCGCACGGCCTTTACGGTCTCGCGGGCAATGATCTTGGCTCCGATGGCGGCCTGTATCGCTATCTCGAACTGCTGTCTGGGAATCAGTTCCTTGAGCTTCTCGCAGATACGGCGGCCGAAGTCATAGGCCCGCTCACGGTGGATAAGAGAGGATAGGGCGTCGACAGACTCTCCGTTGAGCAGGATATCGAGCTTGACCAGGTCGGCCTTCTGATAGCCGATGATATGGTAGTCGAAGGAGGCGTAGCCGCGGGAAATGGACTTGAGCTTGTCGTAGAAGTCAAAGACTATCTCGGCAAGGGGCATGTCGTAGGTCAGCTCCACGCGGTCGGCGGTGAGGAAGTGCTGTCCCTTGAGCACCCCGCGCTTGTCCAGGCAGAGTTTCATGATCTGGCCGAAATACTCGCTCTTGGATATGATCTGGGCCCGGATATAAGGTTCCTCGATATAGTCTATGAGAGTAGGGGCCGGCAGACCGGAGGGATTGTGCACGTCCACCACCTCGCCCTGGGTGGTGTACACTTTATAGGATACGTTAGGGACAGTGGTTATCACGTCCATGTCGAACTCCCGGTAAAGCCTCTCCTGCATGATCTCCAGATGGAGCAGGCCGAGGAAACCGCAGCGGAAGCCGAAGCCCAGGGCCAGGGAGGACTCGGGCTCGAAGACGAGGGACGCATCGTTGAGCTGGAGCTTCTCCAGCGACGCGCGCAGATTCTCGTATTCGTCGGTCTCCACCGGATAGACTCCCGCGAAGAGCATTGGCTTGACCTCCTCGAAGCCGGCAATGGACTCGGAGCAGGGCCGGTCCACATGGGTGATGGTATCGCCGACCTTCACCTCTACGGCCGTCTTGATACCGGAGATGATATAGCCCACATTGCCGGTAGTCACCTCGTCTGTGGGACACATCCTCAGCCTGAGATAGCCGACCTCATCGGCCTCGTATTCCTTGCCCGTATTGAAGAACTTTACCTTGTCGCCCTTGCGTATCACTCCGTTGACCACCTTGAAATAGGCAATCACTCCGCGGAAGGGATTGAATACCGAGTCGAAAATCAGGGCCTGGAGCGGTGCCTCCGGGTCGCCCTTCGGAGCGGGGAAACGCTCCACCACGGCGTCCAGTATGGCAGGCACGCCCTCACCGGTCTTCGCACTGCACAGCAGGATGTCCTCCCTGTCGCAGCCTATCAGGTCCACGATCTGGTCGCTGACCACGTCCACCATGGCCGCGTCCATATCTATCTTGTTGAGCACGGGGATAATCTCCAGGTCATGGTTGATGGCCAGGTAGAGATTGGATATGGTCTGGGCCTGGATACCCTGGGTAGCGTCCACCACCAGCAGGGCACCCTCACAGGAGGCGATGGCGCGGGATACCTCGTAGGAAAAATCCACGTGGCCCGGAGTGTCGATGAGGTTGAGGATATATTTCTCACCCTTGTAGTTGTACACCATCTGGATCGCATGGCTCTTGATAGTGATGCCTTTCTCCCTCTCGAGATCCATCGAGTCCAGGACCTGGTCCTCCATCTCTCTCTCGGTCAGGGTATGAGTGTATTCGAGCAGACGGTCCGCCAGAGTGCTCTTGCCGTGGTCTATGTGCGCTATAATGCAGAAATTCCGGATATTTTTCATTTTCTTCAGATAATCGCTGCAAATATACTATCTTAGCGGGATAAACACAAACTGATATGACTGACATACAAAAGCTGACCGACACAGCGTCCCAGGTCCGCAGGGACATACTGAGAATGGTCACCCAGGCCGGTTGCGGACATCCCGGCGGCTCGATGAGCAGCACCGACTTCATTACTGCTCTGTATCTGGACGTAATGAAACATTCCCCCGAGGGCTGGAGCCGCAGCGGCAAGGGTCAGGATATGTTCATCCTCTCTACAGGACACATGTCTCCCCTGCTCTACAGCATACTGGCACGCACAGGGTATTTCCCCGTTTCCGAACTGGGAACCTTCAGGCATCTTGGCTCCAGACTTCAGGGCCACCCCTCGACCGATTTCAACCTGCCGGGTGTCTACATGCCCTCAGGCTCACTCGGTCAGGGTCTCTCCGTAGCCTGCGGCGCCGCCCTTGGCAAGAAACTGGACGGTGAGGACAACACTGTCTATGTCCTCTGCGGCGACGGCGAGAGCGAGGAAGGCCAGATATGGGAGGCAGCCATGTTCGCCGCCCATCACAAGGTGGACAACCTCATAGCCATGACCGACTGGAATCATCAGCAGATAGACGGCACGGTGGATTCGGTCATCGGCCTTGGAGACCTCGAGGCCAAATGGAAGGCTTTCGGCTGGGAATGCGTCCAGGCCGACGGCCACGATATGCAGGCCATCCTTGACGCCTTCGCACAGGCCAGGTCCCTCTCGCGCCACGGCAAGCCGGTGATGATTCTCTTCCACACCGTCATGGGCAAGGGAGTTGATTTCATGGAAGGCACCAACGAATGGCATGGCAAGGCACCCTCGCCGGAGCTCTGCGAAAAGGCCCTCGCCCAGGTAAAGGAGACTCTCGGAGATTATTAATATTTAAGGTACAGGACAATGATGGAAAAATTCATAAATACAGGAAACAAGGATACACGCTCGGGCTTCGGAGCAGGACTCACGGAGCTGGGCAGGACCAATGACAAAGTGGTCGCGCTGTGCGCTGACCTCACCGGATCCCTGAAGATGAACACCTTCGCCAAGGAGCACCCCGACCGGTTCTTCCAGTGCGGCATCGCCGAGGCCGACATGATAGACGTGGCCGCCGGCCTGTCCCTCAGCGGCAGGATCCCGTTTGCGGGTTCATTTGCCAACTTCGTGACATCCAGGGTCTACGACCAGATACGCCAGGGCATCTGCTACGCCAGCGCCAATGTAAAGATAGCCGCCTCCCACGCCGGCATCACCCTCGGAGAGGACGGAGCCACCCATCAGGTCATGGAGGACATCGGCATGATGAGGATGCTTCCGCGCATGACCGTCATCAATCCCTGCGACTACAACCAGACCAAGGCAGCCACCATCGCAGCCGCATCCTACGAAGGACCGGTGTACCTGAGGTTCGGCCGTCCCTCCGTGCCCAATTTCACCCCTGAGGACCAGAAGTTCGAGATCGGGAAAGCCCTGAAACTGGATGACGGAAAAGACGTGACAGTCTTCGCCACCGGCCATCTGGTATGGGAAGCCCTCCTTGCCGCAGAGGAACTGGAGAAACAGGGAATCTCCGCAGAAGTAATCGACATACATACCATCAAGCCCCTGGACACTGAAGCCGTACTCGCCTCCGCAGCCAAGACCGGAGCGGTGGTTACTGCCGAGGAGCACCTTATAGCCGGAGGTCTCGGAGAGCTCATTGCCGGAGTATTGTCCCGCACCGCTCCCTGCCCCGTCGAGATAGTGGCCGTAGACGACCTCTTCGGCCAGAGCGGCAAGCCCGCCGAGCTAATGAAAGCCTATGGTCTCGACGCGGAGCATATCGTGTCAGCAGCCCTGAAAGCCATTTCGAGAAAGAAATAAATGACAGAGGACAAGGAAATACTGGACGCATTCCGCCAGGAGGGGAAGGAAGACTACGCCTTCAACCTCCTGGTGCGCCGGTATTCCCGCGACCTGTACTGGCAGATCCGCAGGATGGTCTTCGACCATGACGACGCAGACGACATACTGCAGAACACTCTGGTCAAGGCATGGAAGTATCTGCCGGGGTTCAGGGAGGACTGCAAGCTGTACACGTGGCTCTTCCGCATCGCCGTCAACGAGACTCTCAACTTCCTTAAGAGCAAGAGGCTCAGGACGATGTTCTCCCTCACCGGAAATGAGAGGACGCTTGCGGAAAGATTCACCGCCGACCCATATTTTACTGGTGACGACATCACACGGAGACTGTACGCCGGCATCGCCAAGCTGCCTCCTAAACAGAAACTCGTATTCACCTTAAGGTACTTCGACCAGATGAAGTTCGATGACATAGCCAAGGCACTTAAAGGTACTACGGGCTCGATAAAGGCCTCATACCATCATGCCTATATGAAGATGAAGCGATATTTGGAAGAAGAGGATTAATCCTATGGCCGTTCAAGATGTCTAATTTACGTATGAGCGAGATGAAAAACGATATGACCCAGAACCCATTCACCGTTCCCGACGGCTACTTCGAGTCGCTGGAGGACAGGGTGCGCGAAAGGATACACCGCCCGGCAACACCTTTCGCCACGTTCGTCATGAAGGCCAAGCCGGCCTTTATGATGGCGCTCATGTTCGGCGTCATCGCCGGTTTCGGCTGGATAGCCTCCAGAATCACACCTCTTCTCTATGAAGACCCGATGGACTCGGAGGATCCCATCATGGCCATGATCGAGCAGGGATATCTTGAGAGCAGCTTCATCTACGCATACAGCGAGGAGATAAACCTCGACGAGGCATTCACTTACTCTCTGGAGAACACCGTAACCATAGAAGGTGAGGTAGAGGAGGAACTGGAGGCCACGCTCACCGCTGACGACATTATCGAGTACCTCGAAGAAGAAGACATTGACCTTAAACCTTAACCTTAAAGTTCACCATCCTTTATGAAAAGTATCAAGACTCTGATTATTTCCCTGGCGGGGAGCCTTCTGATGTCCCTGCCCCTGATGGGCCAGCCTGCGCCTTCGGCACCTGACAGACCGCTTCCCCCGGACCACCAGAATAAAGAAAAACTCGAAAGCGCCCGGATCGCCTACTTCACCTCACGGATGAACCTGACTCCTGACGAGGCCGCCAGATTCTGGCCTGTCTACAATGAATACCGCAAGGCCATGGATGAGGCCCGCAGGGCCAACCGCGGCGAGTTCCACGAGCTCCGCAAGATGACCGAAGACGGAAACACCTCCGAGGTCAATATGAAGAAACAGCTGATGGACTTCATCGACGGATGCAAGAAAGACGATGAGCTGGAAAGACTGTATCTGGATGAGTTCCTGAAGATACTTCCCGTGGAAAAAGTGGCCCTGATGTACGTGGCTGAGGAGGATTTCCGCATCAAGATGATCAAGATGTGGAAAAAGCCGGACACGGAGAAGGAGATTAAGCCTGACGCCAAATGATCCGGGCAACATCCATCACCAAGAGTTTCGGCCAGGTAACAGTGCTGCGCGGCATAGACTTCCAGGCCGATGACCGCGAAGTCATATCCATAGTAGGTGCCAGTGGAGCAGGCAAGTCCACCCTACTTCAGATTCTGGGCTCACTCTCCCGCCCCGATACCGGGAAGGTCCTCATTGACGGTACCGACATATTCTCCCTGTCCTCCGATGCACTGGCGGATTTCCGCAACCGGAAGATAGGGTTCGTATTTCAGTTCCACCATCTGCTTCCCGAATTCACCGCGCTGGAAAATGTCATGATTCCCGCCCTCATAGCCCGCACCGGCGCTTCCGAGGCCAGGCGTCAGGCCTCGGACCTACTCTCATCACTGGGTCTTGGCCACAGGATGGAGCACAAGCCGGCCGAACTTTCGGGCGGTGAGCAGCAGCGTGTGGCCATAGCCAGGGCCGTCATCAACCGTCCCAGCGTCATTCTGGCTGATGAGCCTTCCGGCAATCTGGACAGCAACACCAAGAAGGACATCCATCAGCTTTTCTTCGACCTCCGCGACCGTTTCGGACAGACCGTCATCATAGTAACCCACGACCGGGACCTGGCCTCCATGTCCGACAGGATGCTGGAGATGAAAGACGGACTTTTTTTCAATTAGGTTACGGGATTCTTGCATTTGTCTTACAGATTCCCTAAATTTGTAGGATATTGACAAAATTTACTAACTAATACTAATTCTTTTGAGAATATGAAAACCTACCAGACCGGAAACATCAGAAATGTCGTGCTTCTGGGAAGCTCTAAATCTGGGAAAACCACCTTGTCGGAAGCTATGATGTTCGAAGGCAAAGTGATCGACCGCAGAGGTACCGTAGAAGCCAAGAACACCATCAGTGACAACACCGAAATCGAGCAGATCAACCAGCGCTCCATCTATTCGACTCCCCTCTACACGGAGTTCATGGACAACAAGCTGAACATCATGGATACTCCCGGTGCCGACGATTTCATCGGCGGAGTGATCTCCTCGTTCAAGGTATGCGATTCCGGTATCCTCTTAGTAAATGCACAGCAGGGAGTGGAAGTAGGTACTGAGATTTTCGGAAGGTACGCTGAAAATTATAAGAAGCCTCTCGTGGTGGCAGTGAACCAGCTCGACGCCGAGAAGGCCAACTGGGAGACCACCATCGACTCCCTGAAAGAGGCTTTCGGCAGCAAGATAGTCCTCGTACAGTTCCCCGTAGCCGTAGGAGCCGGTTTCAACGGGTTCATAGACGTGCTCACCATGAAGATGTACACTTTCAAGGACGAGAACGGCACCCGCGAGGAGCACGATATCCCCGCAGACCTCAAGGCTCAGGCCGACGAAGTGCTCGCAGCCCTCACCGAGATGGCAGCAGAGAGCGACGAGGCCCTCATGGAGAAATACTTCGACGCAGGTGAGCTGACACGCGAGGAGATAGAAAAAGGTCTCAACCTCGGCTTCCTTCAGGGCTCCATCATGCCTACCTTCTGCATCTCCGCCAGGAAGGATATCGGAGTCAAGAAGCTCATGGAGTTCATGATCAACGTGGCCCCCTCACCCGCAGAGGACAAGGAAGCCACCAAGGACGGCAAGAGCATCCCCTGCAGCGTGGACGGTCCCACATCGATCTTCATCTTCAAGAATGCCCTGGAGCAGCACCTCGGAGACGTTGCGTACTTCAAGGTGATGTCAGGCAAGCTGACCGAGGGCATGGACCTGGTCAACGCCGAGAACGGCAACAAGGAGCGCATCTCCCAGATATTCGCAGTAGCCGGCAAGAAGAGGGAGAAAGTAAGCGAGATGGTGGCCGGCGACATAGGCTGCACCGTGAAGCTGAAGACCGTGAAGTCCAACCAGACTCTCTGCACTCCCGGCCAGGAAATCGTCTACGAGCCCATCGTATACCCTCAGGCCAAGTACCGCACTGCCATCAAGGCTGTGGACGAGAAGGACGAGGAGAAGCTCGGCGAGATCCTCAACAAGGCCGCAGCCGAGGATCCCACCTACATCGTACAGTACGCCAAGGAGCTCAAGCAGACCATCCTCAGCGGACAGGGCGAGCAGCACATCAACATCCTCAAATGGCAGATCAACAACATCAACAAGATGGAGGTCGAGTTCATGGCTCCCCGCATTTCCTACCGCGAGACGATTACAAAGGTCGCCGCAGCCAACTACCGTCACAAGAAACAGTCCGGAGGTGCCGGCCAGTTCGGTGAGGTACACCTCCTTCTGGAGCCCTACGTGGAAGGTGCTCCCCAGAACAACCGCTTCAAGGTAGACGGCAAGGAGATGGTGCTCAACATCAAGTCCAAGGAAGAATACACCATGGACTGGGGCGGAAAGCTCGAGTTCTACAACTGTATCGTCGGCGGTGCCATCGACGCCCGCTTCATGCCCGCCATCCTCAAGGGTATCATGGAGAAGATGGAGGAAGGTCCTCTGACAGGTTCCTACGCCCGCGACATCCGCGTTTACGTGTACGACGGCAAGATGCACCCGGTGGACTCCAACGAGATCTCCTTCAAGCTGGCTGCCCGCAACGCCTTCAAGGAGGCCTTCCGCAACGCCGGTCCCAAGATCATGGAGCCTATCTGCAACATCGAGATTATGGTGCCCGGCGAGTATATGGGCGATGTGATGTCCGACCTCCAGGGCCGCAGGGCGATGATTGAGGGCATGAGCAGCGTAAAGGGATTCGAGGTGCTTAAGGCACGCGTTCCTCTTGCAGAGCTCTACAAGTACTCCACCACCCTCAGCTCCCTGACCTCCGGCCGTGCCTCCTTCACCATGGAGATGGCAGAGTACCAGCAGGTTCCTGCAGATGTTCAGGAGAAACTGCTGAAGGCTTACCAGGAAGAGGAGAAAGACGAGTAAACAAGTGAGTCATAAAAGCAAAGAGCCGCATCGGAATCGTTCCGGTGCGGCTTTTTGCTTAGGATGTCCGTCAGAAAATGGCGTTCCAGGCTTTTTCCATCTGCCGGAGGGAAGAGAAACCGGCCAGTGTCCAGATACAACTGTAAGGGACACCATACTCCATCATAAGTGCCCTGGCAAAAAGAAGCCGGGCCATTGTAATTTTCTCATCGCGCCTGTAAGTCCGGCGCCTTAAAGCATCTCTGATCATAACAATTCTATTACTTGGGTTATAAATTACAACCCAAAGTTATATATGACGTCGATAATGATTCTCTTTTGTTAAAAAACATAAACGTTTTTACATGTTTTTTGACTAGTTCCCCTGCACGCAATAACTATTGGTTATATTATATAACTTTCGTTTTATTTTTTAATTCCTATTTCGGGTATACTTTTGTTCATATGAACGACAAGGATATCAAGAACAGGATTGCCCGCTATCGCAGGGAGCACAACCTCTCGCAAGCTGAGATTGCGGAGCGCCTGTCGATATCCCAGACCGCTTACTATAAGATAGAAAAAGGCAAGACCGCCCTGATAAGCGAGCACCTCCCGAAAATCGCCGACGCGCTGGACCTCACGGAAGAAGCCCTGGTGCTTGGCTACGAGCCGGGAGAAAAGGAAAAATTTGAGAAAATCATAACCGAGAAAGACCACAGGATAGCGGAACTGGAAGCCGCTCTGGCCGACAAGAACAGAATTATCGAACTTCAGGAACAGCTTTTGCGAAAAATTTAGTTGTTTTGCATCATGTTGGATGCTTACGATATAGCCGGAGTGATTGAAGCCGGCACAGATGAGGCCGGCCGCGGCTGCATAGCAGGACCGGTCTACGCCGCAGCCGTCATACTGCCGGAGGATTTTGAGGATCCCGGCCTCAACGATTCCAAGCAGCTGTCCCGCAAGGAGAGGGAAAGACTGCGCAGTTTTATTCAGGAAAAGGCCCTGGCCTGGGCCGTGGCATCGTCAAGTCCGGAGGAAATAGACGGAATCAATATCCTGCAGGCCTCGATACTGGCCATGCATAGGGCTCTTGACGGTCTGACACTCCGCCCTCAGCACATCATAGTAGACGGCAACCGCTTCCGACCCTACGGGAATATCCCGTATCACTGCCACATCAAGGGAGACGGAAGATTCGCCTCTATCGCAGCAGCCTCCATTCTGGCCAAGACAAGCAGGGACGACTACATGAGGGAGGCGGCAAAGAGATATCCAGGCTATGGATGGGAGAGCAATTTCGGATACCCCACAGCAGCGCACAGGGAAGCCGTGGAGCGTCTGGGTATCACTCCCCTGCACCGGAAAAGTTTCCAGATACTCCCGGAGCCGGCATTGTTCTAGACAGATTTCAGGATTCTTTCGCCAGAGTAAACTCAAACCTGAGTCCCGACGGAGTTACAGGCACGGCACGGATTGCACCGCCATGCAGATTGACCGCATTTTTCACTATCGACAGTCCGAGCCCCGTACCTCCCAACTTGCGGCTGCGTCCCTTGTCTACCCGGTAGAAACGCTCGAATATGCGGGCCAGATGCATGGAATCGATTCCCACTCCGTCATCCTCGATGAAAATACGATACTCCAGATCACTTTCCCCCTCAAGGGATATCGTGACTTTTGTTCCCTTCGAGTAGAAGAGAGCATTTTCCAGAAGATTGCGGAAGATGGAATACAGAAGGGAGCGGTTGCCCAGAATTTCCTTGCCTTCGGGGAAATTGTTGATTATCTTCATCGTACCTCTGTCCTCCGGTCCTATTTTGACCATCGGCCCGGTCTTGTCGTCGAATTTCCCGGCTATCGGCTCCATATCGGAAACTGCCTCGGCAACTATTTCCGAGAGACTTAGAAGCTCCTTCTCAATCTTGTCTCCGGCCTCATCCATCCGGGTGATGGTAGAGAGGTCGAGAAGAAGGCTGGACAACCGCTGGGACTGCTCATAGCACTTGCGCAGAAAGATGTCGCGCTGCTGGGCCGAAATCCCGGGATTGTTGATAACTGTCTCAAGGTATCCGTTGATACTGCTGACAGGAGTCTTCAGTTCATGGCTGATATTCTGGGTAAGCTGCTTCTTCTGACGGATATTGTCCTGAGACTCGCGCACCACCAGTTCTCTGGCGGCACTGAGCGTATCCCGGTCATTCATATCCCGGCGGTAAGTATTCACCAGCCGGTTGAGCAGACGCCCGTACTTGCTGTCAGGAAAAGAGGGGAAAGAGGCATCGAGCGGATTGCCCTTCTCCGCCATATAGACGAATTCCTCAAGTCTTGAGAGAAGCTCCCTCCTGTGTATGAACTCCTTGAACATAGCCTAAACGTCAAATCCGTAGCCGTATCCCTGACGGGTGACAATATATTTGCCGTATTCGCCTATCTTCTTGCGGAGACGGGTAATATTGACGTCGATAGTCCGGTCCAGGACCACAACCTCGTCGCTCCAGACATTGTGCAGTATCTCCTCGCGCGAAAGCACCCTTCCGGAATTGCGGAGAAAGAGTATCATGATCTCCATTTCCTTCTTGGTCAGCTGAATCTCCTTTCCCTCGATATAACACTTGTGCTTCAGCAGGTCCAGACGCAGACCGTTGTACACTATGCTGTCCCCGTCCATCTCGGTACGGCCGGATGTCACCGCCTGTGTATTCTGAGTTTCCTGCGGTCTGGGAGTACAGCGGCGGAGCACACTCTTGACCCTCGCCACGACCTCCCTGACGGAGAAAGGCTTGGAGATATAGTCGTCAGCCCCGAGGGTCAGGCCGGCTATCTTATTGTCCTCTGTATCTTTAGCCGTACAGAAGATAATGGGTATGGATGCGGTGGCCGGATCCTTCTTGAGCATCTGGGCCATCTTGAATCCGCTCATCCCGCCCATCATTATATCGAGCAGGATGAGGGAAAAACTTTTTATGTCTTTGCTCAGAGCCTCTTCTGCGCTGTAGGCCACTTCTACCTCGTAACCTTCGACCTCCAGATTGAACTGGAGAATCTCACAGATGGACTCCTCGTCATCGACTACTAAAATTCTTTGCATACGCAAATTTAATATAATTCCGTTATCGGCCTCTTATTACTTACCTTTCACCGTAGAAAGATAAGTATAGGCACGGATCAGATGCTTGAGGTCATCAGCCATCTGCTGGGTCTCCTGCAGGATGGTCTGGTACAGTATGTAGATATTGAAGTTGGAGGTATCGGACTCGGCGTTGAAACGTTCGAGGTTGTTCTGGCGGAGTACGGCAACTTCTTTCTTGTACGCGGATATCTCCTTCGTGAGTTCGGTAGGGGTAGCGGCCGGATCGAATTTGTCGACATAGTCCGTAGCCTTTTTCAGCAGCACGAGAAATGCCTCGCTGACAGGTGCGAACTCCTCGGCGCAGTCCTTCGGCAGAGGGTTGAAATTGTTCTCGAGATGCTCCTTGCAGGGCTCCGATATACGTTTGAGGCTATACAGGAGCTGGGAGGTATTGTTGGACTCGAGGTGGAACCAGGTGCTGGCCTGTACCGAGACTGTGGGGTCCGTGCGCTTGAGTGCAAGTATCTCCTTGCGTCTTACAGCCTTGTAGTCGGAAATCTCGGCATGGAGGGTGTTGAACTGCCGGCGCAGGCACTTGAGGTTCTCGTTCACGAAGCAGTCGATGAAGTTGGTATAGTAGTTGGAGACATAATTGAGCTCCTTCACTGTACCTTCCTGAATCTGTCCCTTGAGCAGTGTCCATACCTCTTCAGGGTCACCCGATGACATCATCTGGTCGAAGACTGTCTTGTTCTTCTCCTTCTCGTGAGCTTTCTTGTTGAAACGGATATTGCTTCTGATGATTATGAACAGGGCCACAAGGCTGAGCAGTATCATGGCAATGAAGCTGCCATAGTGCATTATCAGGGCTATCGCGAAGCAGACAGCGAAGGCTATCACTGCTGTCAGCAGCCAGCCGCCCATCACGGACATCATGCCGGTCACCCTGCCTACGGCGCTCTCGCGGTCCCAGGCGCGGTCCATCAGGGAAGTACCCATGGCCACTGTGAATGTCACGAAAGTAGTGGAAAGAGGTAGTTTGAGGGAGGTGCCAAGGGCAATGAGGAGGGATGATACCACCAGGTTGACGGCAGCCCTCATCTGGTCGAAGGCAGCACCTTTCACGAGAATGGCCTCGTCCTTGTTGAAGCGGCTGTCGATCCAGTTGCGGACTCTCAGCGGAGTGACCTTCTCCAGCCATGTTGCGAAAGAGTTGGCTATCTGTACGAGACGGCGGCCAGTAGCGGAGCTTCCGAATGTGGCCTCGGACTCGTTCTGATTGGTGAGGTTGACCTCGGTGTTAATCACGTTGCGGGCCTTTCTGGATGTCGCCAGGGCGAATACCATGGTGGCTCCGGAGAGTATCAGGAATATCATCGGAGTATGTGCCGGCTCGAGAAGACTGCCCATCAGGTAGTTGTCAGCACCCACACCCATACCGTTCGCAGAATAGTCCTGCCATGCGGAGAAGCCTGCGAGAGGCACGCCGACGAAGTTGACAAGGTCATTGCCGGCAAAGGCCATAGCTAGCGAGAGCGTACCCATCAGCACGATGACTTTCAGGATATTTACCTTGCACCAGTGCAGTATCTGCATGATAATGCTGCTGCCTACGAAGAGACAGAGAACCAGCATTCCCGTATGCTCCTTGATCCATGCATTGGCATCTGCCGTCATGAAGGAGGAATCCTTCAGACCTTTTATCAGAAGGAAATATACGATGGCCGTAACCGCAATGCCGCCGAAGATTCCGGCCAGGTATTTCATCCGGGGCTTATAGTTGAAAGTGAATATCGTACGGACTATCCACTGGATTATCATACCGAATATGAATGCTATCGCTATGGAGAGGAATATGCCGAGGATCACGGAGAGAGCCTTGTCCGTGTTGATCATCTGCGCGAATGTCAGGGCCCCGTCGGTCTGGATATTCTTGATCATGGCAAGGGCTACCGTACCTCCGAGCAGCTCGAATACAAGGGATACCGTCGTGGAAGTAGGCAGACCTCTCGAGTTGAATGCGTCCAGCAGTATCACGTCAGTCACCATTACCGCCAGCATAATCGTTATCAGCTCTGCAAAGCTGAAATACTGAGGCTGGAAGATACCGTGGCGGGCGATATCCATCATACCGTTGGACAGGGATGCTCCGAGGAACACTCCGATAGATGCGATGATGATGAGGTTCCGGAATTTCGCGGTCTTGGAACCTACCGCTGAATTGAGGAAGTTGACAGCGTCGTTGCTCACGCCGACAATAATGTCCGAAATGGCGAGGCAGAAAAGGAAAATGATAATTCCTATGTACAAAAACTCCATAACTGTGTATATTTTCGGTTGCAAAAGTATGGCTGCTATGTTACAAAACTATTACAAAATTGTAACAAGAATATGAAATGCGCATGGATTACACCATTTTACGCAACAGCCTCCTGAAAGTCCTACTCCTTCCGAAGGAGTTGTCACTGAATTTTACTGTAGGACGTTTTCTGTTTCCGATGTTATTCTTATCGGGGGTAAGTTTGCGGGTAATCAATTTTTTTTTTAACTTGCGCCTATACGTAAATTTTGTTGCTATGAAAAGAAAACTCCACTCCACAGTCTGTACCGCAGGCATGATCCTGGCAGCTGCAGCCACCATGCTCAGTGCAGCGTCATGCGGCCAAAACAACGGAAACACCACCCACCGCAATCCGGAAGGACTGATTTCAGTAGAATATGCTGACCTGAAAAAAGGGGAGGACATCCTCATCTCCGAATGGGTCGGCGAGCCTGAGTTCATAGCTCTGGACAGCAGACCCGAGGCCATCACCAACGGCAGACAGTTTGCCGTTTCGGACAACTACATAGGCATATACGGCAAAGGCCACGAGACAGCTCTCAAGCTATTCGACAGGGCCTCCGGTAACTATCTGCGTGATATAGGAGGCATCGGACGCGGGCCCGGCGAGTACCTGAGCATATCCTCGGCACAGATAGACGAAGCCGGCGGAAAAGTCTGGATAAGTACATTGGAGACAAACAAAATCTACAGCTATGACATCGGCACAGGCCGGCTCATAGCGGACATCGAGCTGCCCTACAAGGCTGAGAACAATTCCAACAACGGCTACAACTTCATGGTGGACAGCCTGTCCGAAACCATAACCATAATTCCTCTTCCCTTCAAGGACAAATGCCCCTCAGCCGTATGGTGCCAGGATTTTGAAGGCAATATACTATGGGAGACTCCCGAGACCTACACCATGAAGAAGAATACATTCCTGACCATGAATACCTATAGGAATCTGCACGGCCTGACGGACCTGAGCTTCAAGTCCAACAACACGATGCAGGACACATTGTACATTCTGGAGGACAGAGAAATACGGCCTTTACTCACCGTAAAGTTCGGAGAAACTACCGGAGAGGACCGCGTGAACCTCGACAAAGACAAGATTTTCAGTTCTCCGTACATACTTCCGGATTACGCCGTAGTCACGATATCCAAAATAGCCGGAATGAGAAACAATGGCTCTGATTTTTTCATGGAATACGAAAATCTTCCAAATGTGGTCATGGACCGCAGTACGGAGGAGGTGACCCTACGCAACATCGTGGACGACCTGATGACATGGAAAGACAACAGCTTCACGTTCTTTGACGGTTGTCTCGTACTGGCATACGATGCCCCGACATTCAAGGAAGCCGGAGCCAAGGCACTGGCCGAAGGCAATCTCAGCGACACAGCCAAAGATCAGATAACAGCCATATTGTCAAGACTTTCAGACAACAGCAACAATATCCTGATGATAGCTCCCCTCAAGTAGCCGTTTTCCGTACAGTGCCTGTATGAAATCAGGGATTTTTGCGTAAATTCGCATCATGACCAAGGAAGAACTGATACGACGGTTAAAGGACATCGAGTGGGAGGACTTCGAGGTAAAGGAAGCGCGCAGCGGGACCTCGCAAGACTAAGACAGATTGGACTGATCAGCCGTACAGGCTCTGACAAAGGAGGATATTGGACAATTACCAACAACCGACAATAAAGACAATATGGAAAGAAAAATCGCACTTATCACCGGTGCCACGAGCGGTATCGGCGAAGCCTGCGCCAGAAAGTTCGCCGCAGGCGGGTATGACATCATCATCAACTGCCGCAAACCCGAAAAGGGAGAGGCACTGAAGGCCGAACTTGCCCAATGCGGGGCCGATGCACTCGTGTTGCCCTTTGACGTGCGTCACCGCGATGAGATAATAGCAGCTCTCGGCACTTTGGAAGGCAAATGGAAGAACATCGACGTGCTCATCAACAACGCCGGCCTCGTATTCGGCGTGGACAAAGAGCATGAAGGTAATCTCGACGAGTGGGACATCATGATAGACACCAACATCCGCGGCCTCCTCTCCATGACCCGCCTTGTGGTTCCCGGCATGGTGGAGCGCGGACGCGGCCACATCATCAACATAGGCTCCATCGCCGGTGACGCGGCCTATCCCGGCGGCAGCGTGTACTGCGCAACCAAGGCAGCCGTGAAGGCCCTCTCCGACGGCCTGCGCATCGACCTTGTGGACACACCTCTGAGAGTCACCAACATCAAGCCCGGCCTCGTGGAGACCAACTTCTCCGTTGTCCGCTTCCGCGGCGACAAGGCCAAGGCCGACAATGTATATAAAGGTATCCGCCCTCTGACCGGAGCCGACATCGCCGAAGTGGCATGGTTCGCCGCCAGCGCACCCGAGTACATGCAGATTGCGGAGGTTCTCGTAATGCCCACCAACCAGGCCACCGGCACCATCACCTACAAGAAGCTCTGACCGATTGTAACCTCATCACATAAAACGACCGGCCTCTGAAACGGAGACCGGTCGTCATTTTAATATCTACCATAATTTACTGCGCGAGCAGCTTCCTGACTATAGCAGAGATAAGGCGGCCGTCGGCCTGACCGGCAAGCTTCTTGGTGGCAACGCCCATCACCTTACCCATGTCGGCCATGGATGAGGCTCCGGTCTCGGCGATAATAGCCTTGACCGCTTCCTCGACCTGAGCCTCGGAGAGGGCTGCCGGGAGATATTTCTCCATCGCGGCGGCCTCGGCCAGCTCATTGTCCGCAAGGTCCTGACGGGCCTGCTGGGAATAGATCTCCGCACTCTCCTTCCGCTGCTTCACTAATTTCTGCACTATCTTGACCACCTCGGCATCCTCGAGGCTGTCCTTGGCACCTCCTTCAGAGGTCTTGGCCAGAAGAATCGCGGCCTTGACCGCACGTGTGGCTGCGAGAGCCACCTTGTCCTTGGCGACCATTGCCGCCTTGATATCGGACTGTATCTGCTGTTCTAGTGACATAACTTATTGATTTTTGAATGTGCTCTGCAGGAAAAGCTCGTCCATCTGCACCTGGTCGATGCGCGAAGGAGCGTCGAGCATCATGTCGCGGCCCTGATTGTTCTTGGGGAATGCGATGAAGTCCCTGATGCTCTCCTGCCCGCCGAAGAGGGCGCAGAAGCGGTCGAAGCCAAATGCGATGCCTCCGTGAGGGGGCGCTCCGTACTTGAAGGCATTGATCAGGAAGCCGAAGCGGTAGTCGGCGTCCTCATGACTGAAGCCGAGGACCTCGAACATACGCTCCTGTATCTTGGAATCGTGGATACGGATGGAGCCGCCGCCCACCTCGGTACCGTTGAGCACGAAGTCGTAGGCATTGGCGCAGACGCGCTCCAGATCTTCCTTGCGGTCGCTGTAGAACCACTCTAAGTGCTCGGGCTTGGGAGCGGTGAAGGGATGGTGCATGGCGTAGAAACGGGAGGTCTCCTCGTCCCATTCCAGCAGGGGGAAGTCCACCACCCACAGGGGGGCGAACACCTTCGGGTCGCGCAGGCCCAGACGGTTACCCATCTCGATACGCAGGGAGCCGAGAGCCGTGCGCATCTTGTTCCGTGCTCCGGCGAGAATCAGGATCAGGTCGCCCTTCTGAGCCTCAACGGCTGCGGCTATTGCAGCCAGGTCATCGGGAGTCAGGAACTTGTCGGCAGAGGACTTGAAAGTGCCGTCCTCATTGCACTTGATATAGACCAGGCCTTTCGCGCCTATCTGGGGACGCTTTACCCACTCGGTCAGCTCGTCGGTCTGCTTGCGGGAGTAGCCGGCGCATCCGGGCACTGCGATACCTCCCACATACTCGGCCGAGTCGAAGACGGGGAAGTTGTGGCCATGAGCCAGCGAGGTGATCTCGTGCAGCTTCATGCCGAAGCGGATATCGGGCTTGTCCGAGCCGTAGGAGTCCATGGCCTCGGAATAGGGCATCCGGTAGAAAGGCTCCGTAAAATCCTTGCCGAGAACATTGTGGAAGAGAGTCTTGATCATGCCCTCGAAAGTTTCCAGCACATCGTCGCGCTCCACGAAGGACATCTCACAGTCTATCTGGGTAAATTCCGGCTGGCGGTCGGCCCTCAGGTCCTCGTCCCGGAAGCAACGGACTATCTGGAAATAACGGTCGTAGCCGGCCACCATGAGCAGCTGCTTCTGCTGCTGGGGGCTCTGGGGCAGGGCGTAGAACTGACCCGGATTCATACGCGAAGGCACCACGAAGTCGCGGGCTCCCTCGGGAGTGGATTTAATCAGGTAAGGTGTCTCAATCTCCATGAATCCCTGACCGTCGAGGTAGTTGCGTACCTCATGGGCCATGCGGTGACGCAGCATAAGATTATTTTTCAGCGGGTTGCGGCGCAGGTCCAGATAGCGGTACTTCATACGCAGGTCATCTCCGCCGTTGGACTCGTCCTCTATGGTAAAAGGAGGGGTCACGGCCGGATTGAGCACGTTGAGAGACTCCAGACGCACCTCTATGTCGCCTGTCTCCATCCTGGAATTCTTGCTCTGACGTTCAAGAACCGTACCTGTGATCTGTATTACGTATTCACGGCCCAGCTTCTCCACCTGTCCGTTGAGTTCCTTGGAGTCCGATTCGTCGATTACTACCTGTGTGATACCGTAGCGGTCCCTCAGGTCGATGAAGCTCATGCCGCCCATCTTCCTGACTCTCTGGACCCATCCGGCCAGAGTAACCTTCTGTCCGGCATTCTCAAGGCGAAGCTCGCCGCATGTGTGTGTCCTGTACATAACTTGTCGATAATTTGCAGGTGCAAAAGTAGGAAAAAATATATTCATTTATCCTGCCGGACGCCTAAAAGTCCACGCCAAACTTGAAGCCCAGCATCAGCCAGCGGTTATCACTGTTGGAAAGAAATACGTATTTGAGGTCTATACCCGTATGGAACCATTTCAAGGGCCGGTAGAGCAACGTCGTCCCGACACCGAAGACAGCTCTCACAGACTCACGGACATGGTTGGTCGTGCCGTAACCTACGCCCGCCTCAACTGTAGGACAGATAGTAAGCTTACCTGTCTTCTTGCCGAAGAGAAGGGACAGATAGGCCGTACTGATCATCATGCCTCTCATGCGCGAATCGGTATACAGCGTACCTTTGGTGACAATACCGCCAAAGTTGAGGCCTGCCTCCAGATTGTTGTTCAGAAAAGTGTAGCCCAAACCCACCGTCTCATAGCCATAAGTCTCAGGCCCGCTGCTGAAGACCGGAAAAGCCAGACTAATATTGGCCGTAAAGTCACCGCGTGTCCTCTCCTTCTCCGGAACCGGATCAACGGCCTGACGTCCTGAAACTGTAAATGAAAGCAGAAATAATACTGAAACAAGGACAAGCGTACGGAGATATGCACGTTGTGTGCTGAGACTGAAGAGATTCATCATGATTATGTTTAGGATTCAAATTTCATCTGCAAAATTAGGAAAAATCTACTGACTTCCTTGCGCGGAATAATTACATTTGCAGCAGGAAAATGAAAATAACATCAAAACACATATTGACAGGTGTCTACGCATCCGGGCTCGCACTGCTGATGCTGCTGGTCCTCTATGTCATGGATATAACCGGCTTCTCAACGGAAGGGGAGGTAAAACTTCTGAAATACATCAACATTGCCGAGCAGATCCTGAAATCCGATGACACACCGGTTCCGGAAGACGTTCTGCTGATAAATGTGAATTACGACAAAACCCTCGTACCTGTTCACGATGAGTTCGGAGTCCCGATGGGCAGGACAGATATTACTGACCGAGAAAAACTTCTGCAGTTTCTCCAGGCGGCTGAGAAAAACGGAAATTACAAATACATCCTGCTGGACATTTTCTTTGAGAAGGGATATTCGACACCATTTGACTCCCTGCTGTTCCATCAGATTGCCGGTATGCCGCGCATCGTCATACCCAAGCACCGCGGAAGGATACTCGCCGACAGCATACTGCTGCCGAAAGCGGCCTATGCCGACTACAGGACTGACATTGAAGAATCCGGATTCGTCAAATACCCTCTGTTTGTCAAAAATGAGGCGACTTTGGCAGCAGTCATGTACGAAGACCTCTATGACAGGAAGCTGGAATCCCATCTTCTATACGCAAAGGACGGCAGAAAACTGATGCATAAATCTATCTTCCCCACCCTGGACCTGTCCAACATACAGGACTACGGAAAGGACAGAAGCAAGAATATCCTGAATCTCTCCGAAGACCTGCTATCTCTTGGACAATACGGAATGCTCGAAGAAATGCTTGATGGCAAATACCTCATAATAGGAGCATTCCATGAGAAGGACATACATGCCACTTTCCGCGGAGATGTTCCGGGATGCCTCATTCATTTTAACGTATTCCTGTCCCTTGCCAAGGGCAAACACTGCATACGGGCTATTTCCGTCATCTTCTTGTGGAGCGTATTTTTTCTTATGAGCATCAACTGCCTGACCGGGAAAAACCTCTTTAATCCCAAGAGCAGATTACTGACAATCCTGCTGTCATGGCTGAATTACTCGATTATACTTGCCGTCATCTGCGTTATTTCGTATATTTGTTTCCACTCTGTATTCAACATACTCATTGTCGCTACTGCCTTTGAGCTGCTGAAACAGCTTATCCATCTCAAAAAATGAAAATATTCAGGACCATAGCAGTGCTGACGGCAGTATTCACCATGACTGCTGCGCTTCAGGCAGAGAATTACCGGATTCTGTACGTCAATACCGACAGTGTCAGAATCGGCGGCAGGATGCTCTCGGCAGGAGATATTTTCAAAGAGACAGAAGATATTCAATGGACTGAAGACCTTCAAAGCATCAAGGTAATCGGAACGGACAGCCGGCAGATTCTGGTTCTTGTCGCGAAAGAGATGGAGGGGAAGAACAAGAAGTCTGTGTTTGACTATCTGATGCCTGTAAATGCAATGTCGATGGCTTATAGGTCAGAAATCTTCAGTATCATTTTTGGAGATACTGACACTACACCTCCCATTCCAAATACAGAATACAGCCACAGCTCCAGATATCTTCTGGACACACTGTTTCTTCCCGTATTACCGGACAATGAAGGCGGCCGCTATATCATGGAGTACAGACATACCGGCAGGACATTCCGGATTCCTCTGGTAAAAACAGACTCATCAAGAATAGCAGTTCCACGTAAAGACATGGAAAGCATTCCTTCCGGTCCTTTTACCGTCAACGTATTTTTAGTTCCGGAAAAGACAGTAGAATATATCCTGTATATCGAGGATATGGAAATCATTCCGGTTCCGCTGAAATTACGGAACTAGAAAAAGTGTACATTTGCGGCCGCTTTACTAGAGGAATATGGAAAAATTCAGCTGGAAAGGCCACGGCGCAATGCTGGCGGCCAACTGCATCTGGGGGCTGATGGCCCCGGTGGCGAAAATAGTAATGGCGGGAAGCATCATCACCCCGCTGGTGCTCACGGACCTGCGGGTATTCGGGGCAATGGTGCTCTTCTGGGTCGCCTCCCTTTTCATGAAGCCGGAGAAGGTCGAGCCGAAGGACATGGTCAGACTTTTCGTGGCCTCTCTCCTGGCAATAGTGTTCAATCAGGGCCTGTACGTCTTCGGAGTGAGCCTCACCTCCCCTGCCGACGCCTCCATCATAGCCACCAGCATGCCGCTGTGGGCAATGATTCTGGCAGCATTCTTCCTCAAAGAGCCCATCACCGGCAAGAAGGTCGGCGGCATCGCCTTCGGAGCCGGTGGCGCCCTACTGCTCATCCTCGGCGGAAGCCATGCAGCAGCGGCAGCGTCCGGAAGCACCACCAATGTCGGCGGAGACCTGCTGATACTTTTCGCCCAGCTCAGCTACGCCTCCTACCTCGTCCTTTTCAAGAATTTTGTAAGCAAATACTCCATCTTCACCATCATGAAGTGGATGTTCACCTACGCCTTCATCTGCCTGCTGCCCTTCTCCTACCACGACCTGATCGCCACCGACTGGGCCGGCCTGACCTGGGGCAATATAGGCGGCATCCTCTACGTTGTGGTCCTCGCAACCTTCCTCTGCTATGTCCTGGTAGTCGTAGGGCAGAAGGCCCTGCGGCCCACTGTCGCCGGCATGTACAACTACATACAGCCCATCGTTTCCGTCACAGCCTCCATCTTCCTCGGCCTGGACACTTTCAGCTACCTGAAAGTCCTCGCCGTCCTGCTCATCTTCACCGGAGTCTGGCTGGTCACAGCCAGCAAGAGCCGCGTCCAGATGGAGCGGGAACAATCGTGACAGTCAGACATACCTACCGCACCACTATCTGCCAAAGAATCATTGCCAGCCTCGTAAACCATGCATGGTCTTGCCCCACGATGCCTTTTAGTTACAACAGAATGCGCAGGAAATCAAGTTATTAGTGATATTCCACAATTCTACATGAGCGGTAAACGCGGCATATTCAACGAAAATGCGGCCACATAGAAACCTGTCGTTCTGGCAAATATATGATAGCCAAAGACATACATCGTAACTAAAAAGCAACGTGAGATTGGCGAGGCAGCACTGGGCACCGAAGGCTGATATCTCCGGGACGCATGGGCAAAACCGGCATAAACTGATGATTTTCTTGGTAATCCGGACAAATTTCGCTATATTGGGATATTATTTATTCACTTAACTCCCAAGCATTATGAAACATCTACTACCGGAACTGCCCTACGCACTTGAGGCACTGGAGCCGGCCATGAGCCGCGAGACCTTGGAATACCACTACGGGAAGCACCTCCAGACCTACATAGACAACCTCAACAGACTGATTCAGGGGACACCCTTCGAGGACTCTCCTTTAGAGGAAATAGTCATGAAAGCCGACGGCGGTATCCTGAACAACGCCGCACAGACCTGGAACCACACATTCTTTTTCAACGGACTTACCCCGGAGCAAGGGGAGATGCCTCAGGAACTGCTGAAGGCTATCGAAAAGGACTTCGGAAGCCTCGACAGCTTCAAGGCACAGTTCACCCAGACTGCCGTATCCCTTTTCGGCTCGGGATGGACATGGCTGGCTATTGACGGGGACGGGAAACTGCTCATCACAGCAGAGCCGAACGCCGGCAATCCGATGCGCAAGGGCCTGCGTCCCCTGCTGACTGTGGACGTATGGGAACACGCCTACTACATCGACTACCGCAACCGCCGTGCAGACTACATCAACGCCTGGTGGGGACTGGTCAACTGGGAGACCGTTCTCCGGTCGGGATGGTAGCAGAAACCGTAACACTTAGGGCCTCTTAAAAATTCAGAAACGCCATAAACTCTTCTTCGGAGCAGCTTCCAATGGGGCCTGAGAGTGTTTTGCCTTCAGAATCCACCACTGCGCAAAGCGGCTGGGACGCCGAGGCGAACTGCTTCATCTCGAAGTCGCGGTAGCGGCGTCCGAGAGTGCGGAACTCAGGATCTTCTGTTTTATCATCCACATACAGATTTGCGATCACGAAGTCTGCAGAAAGTTTCTCCATTACTGCCGCAGAGGAGAGTACCGTTGCCTCCATCTGCTTGCACACGCTGCAGGTGTGGGACTTGAAGGCGATGAACACCGGTTTGCCGGCAGCCTTGCTTTCGGCGAGAGCCTCTTCGAGGTTGGTATAGCTCTTTATGGTGGAGTAGCCCGAGGCAGCTGTGTTGTCCCCTGCGCCGGCGGCATTGTTCCCTGAGGATATTGTCAGTGTGGAGCCGTCCATCGGAGGAATGAGGCCGGAAATGCTTTGCAGCGGTGCGCCGAAGAGACCGGGGATAAGATAGAATGCGAACGTGATGCAGACTATCGCGGCGATGTGCCTGCCCCAGCCAATGCCCTCAGTGGGGGAGTCGTGGCTGGTGCGGAACACTCCGAGGAAGTAGAGGCCGAGCAGCAGGGCGAGGACAACCCATACGGCGATGAAGCCCAGACGGGTTA
>ULLI01028591.1_pt1 | contig 33825 bp, 28 predicted proteins | sample 1951351 | NCBI WGS metagenome assembly ULLI01 (sample SAMEA4835520, study PRJEB28245) | human gut metagenome | biome: gut microbiome; material: fecal sample | place: Denmark | collected 2008 | reverse complement strand
TCGAGAGGGTGTTCTGAGGCGGTTTCATGTGCGGCTTCATTCCACAACGGCAGGGAATCCCGACCAACGGATGAATATCGACAAGCTCAGGGCATACCACCCGGACTGCCCCGCCGGATCCACCATCTACGCCCGGGTCTGCCAGAACCGCATCCCGGTACACGAAGACGGAAAGAAACTGCGCTTCCTCCGCAGCGAGATTGACCAATGGCTCTCCGACGGCAGGATAAAAACAAAAGACGAAATCGGGAAGGTGCTGGGGAAACGGCTCTTTCGTCGGCACCTTCCGGACGGGAATCAACTCAAGTAGATCGGGTATGGTGCTCCATGAGAATCAGGCAAATGGTCCGGTGAAATAGATGTACGCTCCCTTTTCTTCCGGCGGGGCCGGCCAGAAACGTACTGGGTCGCCAAAATCCAAGGGCCAGGCAAATGTTGGGGTGCCGTGTCCGAAATCCATACCGTAGATGTTGAATTTCAGACAATTGTTTATGATAAACGTGGTAGGGTGGGAGCACCACATCGCCCCAATGTCGAACGGGAGATAAGGAAACTTCTTTACGAGCATGGCACAGTAAAGGCAGAAGTATTTCTCTTCAATGTCCGGCGATAACATCCTCCTTATGTCCTCATCTGCCAGTATTGCCAATTCCTCCGTCGGAAGGCCGGCTTCAAAGGTCGAAGGCTGAAGCGTAAATGAGGCATTGCCGGAATAATCTGCCGGTATTCCGGACTTTCTTCCCCTGTGGTCTGCAGTGTGAATCATGCTCACAGTTGTCTTACCGGACCAACCCAGAGATTTTTCCAGCAGTTTTACGGTCAGTGCGGAGAGGACAGCATTGCGGCTGACCGGCTTACCGCATGCTTTCATAGCCAGATTCTTAAAGAAGTCTATTTCCTGTTCAGATACCCGGACGGGGGAGGACAGACGCTTGTCAATACGTGCCAATTTCTGCCATATTATGTTGAATATCACAGATTGACGGATTCTGAACATCCCCTCGTTCTGTAGTAACAGCTCTGCTTCTTTTGCGTTCATGGACAGGATTTGCCCGTAAAGACCGGAGGATGACAGGGCCGAGGGGAACACTGTATCATCGAAGACAGGGCGGACAGTTATCCTTCCGCCTCTGGATGCTGAGGCCCAGTTTTCCATCATGGAATAGAATCCGTTGCCGTCAAGACAGAAGTGCGAACATTTCACGTTGAGAAGGGAACCGTCTTTCAATGATACGAGCTTGACGCTCATCAATGGCGATTTTCCTGCCAAAGCCGCCTTGGTGTCAAATTCAGCCTGATATTGTTTCTCAGGTATAGTTAATCTTGAGATGTCACCGATCTTTTCCGAAGCTAAGCTGACTTCCTCAAAATATACCCCGGAATTGTTGCAGACTATGCTGTTGCCGGAAATCCTCCCTGCCAATGTCGGGTACAAGCCCAGAATCTCTGAAAGAGAAGACTTCAGCCCCTCAGCGTCGAGATTCTGGTTGTAGAGCCAGAATTGATTGATAACAAGTGGTTTGCATGCAATATCAATACAGGAGGCATTATATAAGGTAAGTTGGGGCCGGTGTGGCGCGGTTATCTGTGTCGGCATTGTCGGCTTGCTGGATTGATTCTCTCAAATATACGCAAATATATGCAATCCCGGGGAATAATGCTTCAGACTCATGTTTGTTTTTGCAATTCAAAAGATTCGCTATCTTTGCGATTTACGTACTTTAAATAAAAGGCGATTTATGCCAGGCAGCAATTTTATAGACTACGTCAAGATATTCTGTGCCTCCGGTAACGGCGGCAACGGCTCCACACATCTGAGGCGCGAGAAGTATATTCCCAAGGGAGGCCCGGACGGAGGTGACGGTGGCCGCGGAGGACACATCATACTCAAGGGAGATCCGCAGTACTGGACTCTTATTCATCTGAAATACCGCAAGCATATCAAGGCCGAGCACGGGGGAGCCGGAAGCGGTGGCCTAAGGCATGGGGCGAACGGCAAGGATATCATCCTCGAAGTCCCTCTGGGGACGGTCGCTAAGGATGCGGAGACCGGAGAGGTGCTCTGCGAAATCCTGGAGCCCGGGCAGCAGGAGATACTGGTGCGGGGCGGCCGGGGCGGCAAGGGCAATAATTTCTTCAAGACGGCGACCATGCAGACTCCCCGTTTCGCTCAGGAAGGTGAGTCGGGACGGGAGGGCTGGTTTATTCTCGAGCTCAAGCTTCTGGCCGATGTCGGTCTGGTGGGCTTCCCCAATGCCGGCAAATCGACGCTGTTGTCAGCAGTATCGGCGGCAAGGCCCAAGATAGCAGATTATCCGTTCACGACCCTCGAGCCCAACCTGGGCATCGTATCCTGCCGGGACGACCATTCTTTTGTGATGGCGGATATTCCGGGCATCATAGAGGGGGCGCATGAGGGCAAGGGACTCGGGCTCAGATTTCTCAAGCACATAGAGCGCAACTCCATGCTGCTTTTCGTCATACCCGCAGACACAAAGGACATCCGGGCGGAATACCGTACTCTCCTGGGCGAGCTGGAGCAGTTCAATCCGGAGCTGCTGGACAAGGACCGCATCCTCGGCATCTCCAAGGCCGACATCCTGGACGACGAGCTCCGCACCGGACTGCAGAAGGAACTGCCCGAAGGTATACCTTCCATATTTTTCTCGTCAGTGAGCGGAGAGAACATACCTCAGCTCAAGGACATGCTCTGGAACACCCTTAACCAGTAGAGCGGCATGATGGACTGGCTGATAGAACTCGATTACGACATTACGCTGGGTCTCAATGCCCTGCACACTCCCTTCCTGGACAGTATCATGCTGTTCCTCTCATCCAGCAAGGTGTGGATTCCACTCTATGTGGTCATCGTCGCACTGATGTTTGTCCCCAAATGGTACGGCCGGAAATCCGCCGCATTCTGTCTGGGCAGCCGGGTTCCCCTCTGGCTCTCAGGTCTCTTAGGAGTGCTGGCGGTGGCGTTGTGTTTTGGCCTCACCGAGCAGATTACCAATATTGTCAAGGACTGGGTAGCCCGTCCGCGTCCCGGCCATGACCCTTTGCTGGAGGGTCTGCTGCACCTTCCGGAGGGTAGGGGAGGCCTCTATGGCTTCTTCTCCGCCCATGCCTCCAACACTTTCGGTCTGGCTGTCCTTACGGCTCTGATATTCAGGCGCGGATGGTACTCCGTCTGTATGCTTGTCTGGGCCGCACTCATAGGCTTCAGCCGCATCTACCTTGCCAAGCATTTTACTACGGACGTTATTTGCGGTGCCCTTGCCGGGGTGGTGGTCGCCTTGGCGGCATATTGTCTTTACCTATGGGTGTTGCTCCTGATTTCCAGAAAAAAATCATAGTTTCCCATGCTTTGTATAGTAGATTCCACCACAGATCCCTATTGGAACCTTGCCGCCGAGGAGTACCTGCTTACCTCCAAGGATGAGCCCGTGTTCCGCTTATGGAGAAATGCTCCTTCCGTAATTGTCGGCCGCTACCAGAACGCCGCTGCGGAGATCAATGCCGGATACGTGCGTTCACACGATATCCCGGTCGTGCGCCGGCTTACAGGCGGCGGGGCGGTGTTCCATGACCTGGGCAACGTCAATTATACCTTTATCGACCGGAAGGTGGAGGGGGAGGACACTGCTGCCATGTTCCGACGTTTCACCGCTCCTGTCATAGCGGCCCTGCGCAAACTTGGGGTGGATGCCTCGCTGCAGGGACGCAACGACCTGGTCATAGACGGGCGCAAGTTTTCCGGCAATGCCGTATGCGTCCATGGTGACAGGGTTCTCCAGCACGGCACCCTGCTCTTCTCCGCATCGGTAGCGGATCTCTCCGGCGCATTGAACACCAGGCCTGAGAAGTTCATAGGCAAGAGCGTACAGTCCAACCGCTCGCGGGTCACCAATATATCGGAGCATCTTCCGGCTCAGTACAGTTCCATGTCCGTGGAGGATTTCATAACCTGTCTTCAGGACAATATCTCAGGGGACGGCGCATCCGCTCTCCGGCGCGGATATACGGAACAGGAAAAGGAAGCAATAGACAGACTTAGAAAGGAGAGGTATGCTACCTGGGAGTGGAATTTCGGGAACTCTCCCCGTTATGGCCTCAATCAGGTCCGTCGTTTTCCCTGGGGATTCGTCGAGGTCTCCCTGGACGTATCGGGCGGCCTGATCCGCTCCTGCTCCATACGCGGTGACTATTTTTTCATACGTCCTACGGAAGAAGTGGAGCAGGCCCTGACCGGGCAGCCCCATTCGTATGAAGCCGTAGCGGCAGTTCTTTCATCTCTGCCCCTTTCAGAGTACTTCGGGCCGGTGACGGTGGATGAGCTGGCGGAGCTGTTCTTCTAAACCTGCTGCAGCAGACGGCTTACAGTCCCGTGCACAGACTCCGTGGAGGCGAAGAATGATGCCCTGGCGGCCGGCTCTGAAACGGATGTCTCCAGGCAGCGGTTGCGGCGGAGGACGTCTTCGTAATTCATCTCAAGGCGGTCGCACCGGATGCCGGCGAAGAATGCCCTGCCTTTTTCCGTGTTGACCAGAACTGCGCTGACTCCGCGGTCGTCGTCGAAATCGGGCCGGAGGTCGCCGATGCCCCAGAAGTCACCGATAGTCAGGTCGCTCCCGCTGCGGAACTCTCTGGCTGGACAGCGGTAGCAGCTGGGGCGGGAGTAGAAGTCGGCCAGAAATCCGCGGATAAAGAGATTCTCGGCCTTGCCTTTCTCGCTCAGTACCGGGCGGCATACGGTTCCGGAAGGATCGGCGGCGCGGAAGAATATCTTGAAATTGTACCCTTTCCACCCGGCCCGGCCCTCTTCCTTGTCGCGGAAACGCACTTCTTCGATGCTCACGTCGCTGTATCCCTTTGCCTCGAGTGCGGCCTTCTCCTCCGCGAGATACCGCCTCCACACTCCCGGAGAGGGGGCTCCGTGGCAGATGAGGTCGACGGTAAGCAGGCGGTCAAGCGGTATTTTCCCGGCTCCGGCGGCAAGAAAATGGTTGAGGCCCGCCACCTGGCAGGGGGTGCCGGTGAAAAGCACCGGACGTCCTTCGCGCAGGGCCGTGCGTACCCTTCCATAGCAGTTCTCCATACGGCTCTGGAGGTATTTGGAGCCGATGAATGCAGATGCTTCATCCGGAGTGCCGGCGCTGTCGTGGACCGCCTCCATGTCATTGTCATATCGGGAACCGAAAACCAGACCGCCCTTTTCCAGTATGGCTGAGGCCAGCAGAGGAAAAGCGCCTCCGGAGGCACTGCCTTCCCGGATTTTCCCGTCCGGATGCTTTACCGCATAGACCTCGACGGGCCGGCGGGCGGAACTTTGCGAGATTACAGGGCAGACCCTGATGCAGAGTCCGCATCCGATACATGTGTTTTCCTCTATGGAAGGATAGAGGAAGCCTTCGGAATTTTCTTTCATGGTGATGCAGCCTCTGGGGCAGACGGAAGCGCAGGCCGTACATCCGCAGCAGTCATGCGGGTCGGTGATGGCGATGTGTCGTATTTCTTTCATAAGCGGCGCAAAGTTTATAAAAATTTCCTATATTTGCCACCCCAATAGAATATCTCTCAGGGCAGGGTGCGATTCCCTACCGGCGGTGACAGTCCGCGACTCCCTGATAACCAGGGACTGAATCGGTGAAATTCCGATACCGACGGTGACAGTCCGGATGGAAGAGAGGTCATGGCCGGAAGCCGTCCGCGGCGTCGGTGCATATGATTGTCAGGAATGACAGGCTGCCCTGGGTACCAAGAAGGTATTCGGGTTTTTTATTATGTGCAACGAAGAAGATATCAGGTATATGCGGATGGCGCTCGCTCTGGCGGAGCGGGGACGTGGTCATGTGGGACCGAACCCGATGGTCGGGGCGGTGATTGTCCGGGACGGCCGCGTGCTGGCTCAGGGCTGGCATCACGAGTACGGCAGTCTGCACGCCGAGAGGGATGCTCTGGCATCCTGTGATGAGCCTGTGGATGGAGCGGTTATGTATGTGACTCTGGAGCCTTGCTGTCATCACGGCAAGCAGCCGCCCTGTACGGATGCCATCGTCGAGGCGGGTATCTCCCGGGTGGTCATGGCTATGACGGATCCCAATCCTCTGGTGGCCGGGCACGGTGCCGCAATCCTCAGGGAGCACGGAATCCAGGTTACAGCCGGAGTGCTCGAGGCAGAGGCAAGGCATCTCAACCGCATATTCATCAAGTACATAACTACACGCAGACCCTGGGTTGTGCTCAAGTGGGCCATGACTCTCGACGGGCGTATAGCCGCTGTTACGGGGGATTCGAAATGGGTGAGCGGAGAGCAGTCCCGCCGTCTGGTGCATGAGCTCCGGGGCCGGTACATGGGCATCGTGGCCGGCAAAGGTACGGTCATGGCCGACGATCCGATGCTCAACTGCCGTGCGGAGGGGATGCGTCAGCCGGTGCGGATCATTGTGGACTCGACGGCTTCCATCCCGCTGGAATCCCGGCTGGTGCGTACTGCACGGGATTACCGTACGTTGGTGGTGCATACTGATGCGGCTGATACTCAGAGGATAGAACGGCTGCGCTCCTGCGGAGTAGAGCTGATGCCCTGCTCCTGCGGTCCGGACGGTATGGTGGATCTGGACGATATGCTGGGGAAGCTCGGGGCAATGGGTCTCGACTCGGTGCTGGTAGAAGGCGGCGGGGAACTCAACTGGAGTCTGCTGCGCGCCGGGCTTGCGGATGAGTTCTACGTCTTCGTGGCTCCGAAGATGGTCGGAGGCCGTGCGGCCAAAGGGCCTGTGGGGGGAACAGGATTCGGGAAGATGTCCGAGGCTTGCGGCATGCGGACGGATTCGGTGAGAATGGTCGGGGAAGATGTGCTTATACATGGATTCTCAAGTAAATACGATAATAGGATATGTTCACGGGAATAATAGAGGAAACCGGTATCGTCCGCTCTGTCCGCGGAGGCGGCTCTGGAGTGGTGCTGGACATAGAGGCCTCCAGGGTGCTGGAGGGTACGGCGGTAGGGGACAGTATCGCGGTCAACGGGGTGTGCCTGACGGTGACTCCCCACAGCGGGCATTTTACTGCTGATGCAATGCCGGAGACACTGCGGCGCACCTCTCTTGGGGCTTTGAGGCTCGGCTCGGAAGTCAATCTGGAGCGGGCGATGGTGTGCGGAGGCCGCTTCGGGGGCCATATTGTCTCGGGGCATGTGGATGCCTGCGGGCGTGTGGAGAGCCTGACCCGCGAGGGAATTGCCGTGCTGATGCGGGTGTCCGTGCCGTCGGGGGTGCTGCGGTATGTGGCCGGGAAGGGTTCGGTGACGCTTGACGGCGTGAGCCTGACAGTCGCGTCCGTCCCGGATGCAGGCAGCTTTACCGTCTCCCTCATTCCGCATACGATGGCTTCCACGACGCTTCGTCTTTTGAGGCCGGGCTCTCCGGTCAATGTGGAGGTGGATATGCTGGCGCGGTATGTGGAGCGGCTGCTGTCCTTTGAAACGGGCTTGTACGGTGAGACTTCTGCTGACGGTACTGTCGGGAATCGCGGACTCCTGGCAGGAGACTCCGGAACAGAGAGGGATTCCGGCGGAGGATTGACCGAGGAATTTTTGAAAAGATACGGATTTTAAATTTTAGAATTTTTATAAAAACATGAATAATACCCAAGAACGTAAATTCAATACTATCGAGGAGGCTGCGGAGGCTCTCCGCCAGGGACAGATAATAGTGGTTATCGATGACCCGGACCGGGAGAATGAGGGAGACCTGATATGTGCGGCCCGTCACGCGACAACTGCCAATGTCAATTTTATGGCCTGCTATGGCAAGGGCCTGATATGCATGCCTATGAGTTCGGCCATGACCCGCAAGCTGGGTCTGGGACAGATGGTATCGCACAACACGGACAACCATAGCACGGCCTTCACCGTGTCGATAGACCACGTCTCGACCGGTACCGGCATATCGGCCATAGAGCGCTCGGTCACCGCCATGAAATCGGTGGAGCCGGACGCCAGGCCTGAGGACTTCCGCCGTCCGGGGCACATGTTCCCGCTGGAGGCCCGTCCCGGAGGAGTGCTGCAGCGCCGGGGCCATACCGAGGCTACGGTGGACCTGATGCGCATTGCCGGACTGGAGGAGTGCGGTCTGTGCTGTGAGATCATGCGGGAGGACGGGGACATGATGCGTACTACCGAGCTGATAGCCTTTGCTGCCGAACATGACCTGAAAATCATCACCGTGGACGACCTGGTCTCCTACCGCAAGCATCACGAGAAGTGGATGGAGAAGGTGACAGACGCCGCACTTCCCACGAAATACGGCAACTTCAGGATAATGGGCTATGTCAACCGCATAACCGGGGAGCATCATCTGGCCATAGTCAAGGGAGACATCACTACCCCTGAGCCGGTGCTGTGCCGCATGCATTCGGAGTGTCTTACAGGGGACGTGCTGGGCTCGCTGCGCTGCGACTGCGGGGAGCAGCTGGCCGAAGCTCTGAGGCGTATTGAGAAAGCCGGAAGGGGAGTGCTGCTGTATCTGCGCCAGGAGGGCCGCGGTATCGGACTGATCAACAAGCTGCGGGCCTATGAACTGCAGGACCGCGGCATGGACACCGTGGAGGCCAATCTGGCCCTTGGCTTCAAGGCCGACCTGCGCGACTACGATGTGGGAGGCGCCATTCTCTCCGACCTAGGCATTAGGAAACTGATACTGATGACCAACAACCCGATGAAGATATTCGGTCTGGACCACTACGGCATAGAGGTCACCGGCCGCGATCCGATAGAGATGACCTGCAACGAGAAGAACGAGGCCTACATGTACACCAAGTACAAGAAGATGGGCCATCTCCTTCACTTCGGGCAGAAGGAGCACTTCAAGTAGAAAATATAAACAATATAACAAAGTCAACCATGAAAGTAATAGAAGGCAATCTGTCAGCCGCCGGCCAGAGAATAGGCATCGTAGCGGCCCGATTCAACGAATTCATCACTTCCAAGCTGCTCGGCGGGGCTGAGGACTCGTTCCTGCGTCACGGCGGAGCTGGGGAAAATCTCGAGGTGGCCTGGGTCCCGGGCGCGTTCGAGATTCCGTTCGTGGCCAGGAAGATGGCTCTCTCAGGCAAATACGACGCCATAGTCTGCCTCGGTGCGGTAATCCGCGGGGCCACACCTCATTTCGACATGGTCGCAAATGAAGCCACAAAAGGCATAGCCCACGTCGGGCTGGAGTGCAACGTCCCCGTCATCTTCGGCGTCCTGACCACCGATTCCATCGAGCAGGCCGTGGAGCGTGCGGGCACCAAGGCCGGCAACAAGGGCTTCGACGCCATGACCACCGCCATCGAGATGGTCAATCTTGCCCGCCAGTTCTAACGGCATAGACTGCTTGCGTCGGAACGCGTTTTTTGCAGTATACACTGCAACTGTAGCGAAACTCGCAGTTCTCACCCGCAGACAACTACAGCTGGTGGTTGTAGACTTTCAAGTCGGTGATGCGGCTCCGGTAGTCTCCGGCCTGCTGTAGGGGAAAGACAAGGGTGGGGACGTAGTACATCACGCTCTTGCCCTCATTGTGCCAGCGCTTCTCTATCTCCAGCCGGTCGATGACGCGGCCGTTGACGATCAGGGTGGTAGAGCGGTTGTCGCCTTTGACAGTCACTTCGAGCCGGTCACCGTCCTGGATGCTGTAACGGAAGGTGTTGAGGTAGCCGTCGCGGGCAAAGCCCATCATGCCGCTGACGGGGTCGCTGATGTAGAATACTGCGTCCTCGGAGCGGAACAGTTCCGTACCGGGTTTCTCTGCCTTGCCTTCGATGGTGAAGCTGACGGTGTAGTCATAGCCGATCTCGGGGTAGGGCAGGGAGGAGCCGGGTGTCACTTCGGCCATCTCAAGCACGCATCCGGGCTCTGTGCCGATGCGTCCGCTGAAATTGATGCCGGGAGCCTCGCGTACATAGCGGCGGGTGCTGTCGAAGTCCGCATAGGGCAGGGCAGTCTCAGTTCCGGTCCACATCTTCACGGACAGGGTCTGCAGGGCGGGGAAGAGGCGGTCATGGATATCCTTGACAGAGATGCCGTTGCCAGCATGGTCGTTCCACACGGCGAACATGCCACCGAGGATGGAGGTGTCACGCTCTGCGAAGACAGCGTCCCCGACATGGGCCGGAGTCCAGTTCTCGTAGAGATTCTGCTCGTCAAGATAATCGTAGTAGTAGCCGGCGGCAGGTACGATGTAGACCAGACCGTCCGGAATCGATATGAGCTTGTAGCCGTCCTCCACCATCTGCCTGGGGTCGGCGTATCCGTTGTACCAGGCGTTCATGATCACGTTCTCCGACTTTACGGGAGTCTCCCCGTCTGCGTGGGTGAGGGCTCCCCAGACCACCGCCTGCTTGCCGTAGCTCTCCACCAGACGGATATAGTGGTCGGTGAAATAGCGGAATTTCTCCACCACATCCTGGTCTTTGTTGGAGTACTCGTCCGTGCCGATGTGGACGCGGGGACCTCTGAATACCGGCTCCCCGCCTTCCAGATATTCCTTGAACAGAGCATCCACGAAGGAGTATGTCTCGGGATTGAACAGGTCGAGATGGTCCATTCCGTACTCCTGCGAGCCGATTTCCGGCTTGTAGCGGGTAAGGGCGAGGGAGTGGGCCGGCACGTCTATTTCAGGTATTATCTCCACGTACATGCCGGAGGCCTCTTCCTGGAAGTCGATGAACTCCTCCTTGGTGTAATGGCCGTCCCGGGCAGTAAGACCCGGATATGTGTCGCACTCGAGCCGGAAGGCGGCGTAGGTCCTGTCCCAGTCTCCGCCGAAGTACTGTTTGAACCCGTTGTCATTGAGATGCACCTGGAGGGTATTCATCTTGTAGTAGGCCATGATGCGGGTCAGCTTGCGCAGGTAGTTCATCGGGATGTACTTGCGGCCGCAGTCCATCATGAACCCGCGCAGACCGTAGTCGGGCCAGTCGAGGACCTTGCCGCAGGGCAGGCTCACGGCTATGTCCCGGGCGCCGCCGGGGATGCTGCGGTCAGCCATCTGGAGAATGGTCTGTGTGCCCCAGAACACGCCCCGGGCAGTTGCGGCGGAAAGACGCACACGGTCGGTAATGCTGATCGAGTAACTTTCAGCACTGCCTCCGCTTAGCCTGTCCAGCCTTTTGTCATTCTTGATTTCAAGTACAATATCTCCTTCTGTGCCCTTCTCTGTCACGATTCCGGGCAGGTATCCGAACATAGTCTTCCAGTCCTCAGCCAGCATTCCGGCTATTCTCAGAAGCTCCTCATCTCCGGACGGTACGGCAATCCGCATCGTCCCGGAAACAGTCATTGCTCCTTTACCTGCCTCCCAGGTCTTCAGCTCCGGAATGACAAACGGTCCGGGTTTCTCCTCCGTTGCGGCAAAAACGCTGATAGAGTATAGAGCAGCAGCGAAAGTGCTTATCAAAAAATACAAATGTCGTTTCACCCCTGTGTTTTTAATTTCATAATTGCATATCCAGGCTCGAACCTATGAACTACTTTAGTATCTGTGCAGTATGGTTCTTCGTATCGACCTTGGCGATGATGTCGGTGATGATGCCGTTCTCATCGATAACGTAGGTCTTACGGAGAGTGCCCATGCTGACCTTCCCGTAGTTCTTCTTCTCTCCCCAGGCATCGTAGGCCTGAAGGATGACTTTGCCCGGGTCGGAGATGAGCGGAAACGGCAGTTCATATTTGGCGATGAACTTCTGATGCGAGGTGGTGCTGTCCTTGCTGACTCCCACCACTGCATAGCCCTGGCTGATAAACCGTTCGTAATTGTCCCTCAGGTCGCAGGCTTCGGCCGTACAGCCGGGTGTGCTGTCCTTGGGATAGAAGTATAGGACGAGCTTGCGCCCTGCAAAGTCGCTCAGGCGGATGATGTTGCCGTCCTGATCGGGGCCCTCGAAGTACGGGGCCTTGTCTCCTGTCTGTAGCATGATGGTATGTGTTTAATAGTTATCTGTCCAGCAGGCAGTTGCCGGCCTTGAGGTAAATAGCGGCATCCAGGGATGCCAGTGTGGCCAGGTTGACAATCTCGCGTACCGGGGCCTCCACCGATATGAAATGTACCGGTTTGTTGAGGCCTATCTGAATCGGTCCGATGGCTTCTCCTGCGCCCATCTCCATCATCATGCGCCAAGCGGCGGAGGAGGAGTTGAGGTCAGGGAATATCAGTGTGTTGACGTCCTTGCCGTAGAGACGGTTGAAAGGATAGGTGCGGTCGCGCAGCTGCTTGTTCAGGGCCATGTCGATGCGCATCTCTCCGTCCACGACCATGTCGGGGTAGCGCTCGTGGAGGATTTCCACGGCCTGATGTACGGCAGAAGGTGTGCCGCAGCTGCCGGACTGGCAGGATGAGGGGGCTGCGCTTTCCTGCAGGTTGGAACCGAAGTTGCTGTAGGACAGCATGGCGATGACAGGGTCAAATGCGTAGTACTCTACCGCTCCGGTCGTCAGGCGGGCGATGTCCACGAGTGTGGAGGCATCGGTATGCTCGTTGATCATGGTGTCGGCCAGGAAAAATACTCCGCGCTTGGTGTTGAGGATGTGCATCGTAGCGAAGGTGCTGAATCCCTGGCGGATGCCTATGATGTCCCGGGCAATTGACGCCACGGCTGCATTGTTGGTGTAGGTACCGGCGATGAAGGCGTCCGCGTCTCCGCTTTCTACCATCATCATGCCGAAGTAGTTGCGCTCGAACATCTTCTCGTAAGCATCCTGGCGGGTGTACCCCTTGCGGGCCAGCTTGGTGGCGAGGGCCTCCGCGTAGCTTTCCCTCCGGGCCTTCTCGTCCGGATGTCTGGGATTGACTACCTCCACTCCGTCCAGGGACAGGCCGAGCTTTGCGGCCCTCTTGCCGATGAGCTCCGCATTGCCAAGCAGAATCGGGCGGCAGAGTCCCTCCGAACCGGCCTGAACGGCTGCTTCCAGCATATTGTCCGTATTACCTTCTCCGAATACCACCCGCATGGGCTGGCATCGGGCCACATCGGCGAAGCGGCGGACGAGCTTGTTGTCGTAGCCCATCATTTCCTGCAGGTGCTCCTCGTACCCGTTCCAGTCGGAGATGGGCCTGCGGGCTGCTCCGGACTTTATCGCAGCCTTGGCCACAGCCGGGGCTACTGCCGACAGAAGTCTGGGATCCAGGGGTTTGGGAAGAATGTAGTGGCGGCCGTAACGGATGTTCTCCTCAATATTGTATGCGGCGTTGACCACAGAAGGAACAGGCTGCTTGGCCAGTGCGGCTATGGCGTAGACGGCAGCCAGCTTCATATCCTCGTTGATGGCTGTCGCACGCACGTCGAGGGCTCCGCGGAAGATGTAGGGGAAGCCCAGCACATTGTTGATCTGGTTGGGGTAGTCCGAGCGGCCGGTGGCGAAGATCAGGTCGTCGCGTGAGGCCATGGCCTCGGAGTACTCTATCTCGGGGTCAGGGTTGGCCAGGGCAAATACTATGGGACGGTCGGCCATCGTGCGGATCATCTCCTTGGTCAGCACGTTGCGGACGGACAGGCCCAGGAAGACATCGGCACCGACCAGGGCCTCCGCCAGGGTATGTACGTTCCGGTCGGTGGCAAATGACCGCTTCATGGCATTGAGGTCTGTACGTGAGGATGTTATGACACCCTTGCTGTCGCACATGACGATGTTCTCGCGGCGTACGCCCAGCTCTATGTAGAGGTTGGTGCAGGCAACTGCTGCTGCGCCGGCTCCGTTGACTACCAGTCGGATGTCCTCTATCTTCTTGTCCTGCAGCTCGAGGGCGTTGAGCAGGCCTGCGGCCGAAATGATGGCCGTGCCGTGCTGATCGTCGTGCATCACGGGGATGTCGCACTCTTCCTTGAGCCTGCGCTCTATCTCGAAGCATTCGGGGGCCTTGATGTCCTCGAGGTTGATGCCTCCGAAGGTGGGGGCAATGGCCTTGACGGCAGCGATGAATTTCTCGGGGTCTTTCTCATCCAGCTCGATGTCGTAGCAGTCCAGTCCGGCGAATATCTTGAACAGCAGGGCCTTACCCTCCATTACCGGTTTGCCGGCGAGGGCTCCTATATCGCCCAGGCCGAGCACCGCCGTTCCATTGGAGATGACCGCCATGAGATTGCCTTTGTTGGTGTATTCGTATGAGTCCTCGGCACGTTCCTTGATTTCCAGACATGGATAAGCCACTCCTGGGGAGTAGGCCAAGGAAAGGTCATGCTGCGACGAGTAGGGTTTGGTGGGCAGGGTCTCGATCTTGCCCGGCCGGCCCATGCGGTGATAGTCCAGGGCCGCTTTCTTATTGTTCTCTGACATACTGCATTCGTCTTAAGTAGTCCGCGAATATAGCAAAAAAACCGCCGGATAACAAATCCGGCGGCTTCTGTCTTTTTTGTAGCGGAGAGAGGACTCGAACCTCTGACCTCCGGGTTATGAGCCCGACGAGCTACCAACTGCTCTACTCCGCGGTATATTGCTTCCTATATTAAGGATTAATTTCCGATTGAGACTGCAAAAGTATATAAAAATTTATAAAATCCAAAAAAATGTTGTTAAAACATTTCGGAAATTTTGATTTTTTTCTGCTCTCCTTTTTGGATATCCTTTATAGTCAGTTCGTTGGATGCGGCTTCGTCTTCTCCGGCGAGGACGATGAATTTTATGCCTTTGCGGTCGGCATATTCGAATTGCTTGCGGAGTTTCGCAGGGTCGGGGTATATCTCGCAGGAGTGTCCGGCGGCACGGCAGCGGGCAGCGGCGCTCAATATATAGGGAAGGGTGGCCTGGCCCATGTTGGCGAAGAGGTATTCGGTACCGCTGACGGCCTCCTTGGGGAATTTGTCCAGGCCGGCGAGTACGTCGTAGATCCGGTCGGCGCCGAATGAGATGCCTACTCCGGAGGTGTCGCTGAGGCCGAAAATGCCTGTGAGGTCATCGTAACGTCCGCCTCCGCAGATGCTGCCGATGGTGAAATCCAGGGCCTTGACCTCAAAGATGGCTCCGGTGTAGTAGTTGAGGCCGCGGGCAAGGGAGAGGTCGAACTCCGTTTCCGTGGTTATTCCTGACTCCCGGATAAGGCGGAACAGCTCTTCCAGCTCATCGAGGCCTCGCATTCCAGTCGTGGACCCTTCCAGGATATGCCTCATGGCGGCTATTTTCTCCTCCGTGGTTCCGGCAAGGGTCAGGACGGGCTCGATGCGGGCTATGCTTTCCGGCAGTACTCCTCTCTCAGCCAGCTCTGCCTTGACGGCATCTATACCTATTTTATCTATCTTGTCGATGGCCACCGTGATGTCGGTGAGCTTGTCGCTCTGGCCTGAAATCTCGGCGAGCCCGGAAAGGATCTTGCGGTTGTTGATCTTGATTCTGACGCGGATATCCATGTTGCGGAACACTTCATCTGCTATCTGCACCATCTCCAGCTCGTAAAGCAGCGAGTCGGATCCCACCACGTCCACGTCGCACTGGTAAAATTCGCGGTAACGGCCTTTCTGGGGTCTGTCCGCCCTCCATACCGGCTGGATCTGGTATCTCTTGAACGGGAAGGTCAGCTCGTTGCGGTGCTGTACCACGAACCTTGCGAAAGGCACGGTCAGGTCATAGCGCAGTCCTTTCTCGCAGACTTTCAGCGCCAGGGCGTTGCTGCCGGCCTCTGAGAGCTCCGCCGCGGGCATCTGCTGTATGTCCTTGAACGCGTCTCCGGAGTTGAGAATCTTGAATAGGAGCTTGTCTCCTTCCTCCCCGTATTTTCCCAGTAGGGTGGAGAGGTTCTCCATAGCCGGGGTCTCGATGGGAGAGTATCCGTATTTGCGGAAAACAGCCTTGACCGTGTCGAAGATATAGTTGCGTCCGGCCATCTCGGAGGGACCGAAATCCCGGGTGCCCTTGGGTATTGAAGGTTTTTGTGTCATGTTCGAAAGAGTTTTGGACTGCAAATTTAGAAACGTTTTCTACATTTGCGCATAAATTTAAAAAGGATGAAGATTCTAAAAACGGATATTGAAGGTCTTTTCATACTGGAGCCCAAGGTGTTCGGGGATTCCAGAGGGTATTTTATGGAAGTTTTCTCAGAACGGGATTTCCGGGCGGCCACGGGGCTTGACGTACATTTCGTGCAGGACAATGAGTCCATGTCCTCGAAAGGTGTGCTCCGCGGCATGCATTTCCAGAAGGCCCCGCACGCCCAGTCCAAACTGGTGCGGGTAGTCCGTGGTGCCGTCCAGGATGTGGCTCTGGACCTCAGGGCCGGATCTCCGACATTCGGGAAATATTTCTCAGTGGTGCTGAGCGGGGAGAACAAGCGTATCTTCTACCTTTCCGAGGGTTTTGCCCATGGATTCCTGACGCTTGAGGACGATACCGTCTTTCAGTACAAGTGCGGAGAATTCTACGAACCGTCCTCCGAGGGTTCTGTCCGCTGGGACGATCCGGCCGTAGGGGTGGAATGGATGAATCCAGGATGTCCTCTGATCCTCTCAGACAAGGACCGGAAGGCACCCCTGCTGTCAGAACAGCCTTATCGCTTTTGACAGGCTCCGTTCCCATAGGGGGACTTTCACTCCGAAGACTGTCGTGATCAGGGATTTGTCCAGAACTGAATAGGCGGGACGCTGTGCCGGGGCCGGGAACTCCGAGGTGGGTACCGGCACGATATCGCAGTCATTGTCCAGATGCTTGAGAGTGATGATCTTCTGTGCGAATTCAGCTTTGGTGCAGCAGCCTTCGTCCGCATAGTGGAAGACTTCTCCGTAGCGGGGGACGGCGTCCAGCTGGGGAAGGATGTGAAGTATGGCTTCGGCCAGGTCCCTGGCATAGGTGGGAGATCCCTTCTGGTCGTACACTACCTTTATTATTTCCTCCTCTTCTCCCAGACGGAGCATTGTCCTGACGAAGTTCTTCTTTCCGAGAGGTGAGTAAAGCCATGACGTCCTGATGATTATCGACAGGCACCCTGAGCGCTTGACGGCGATTTCCCCGGCGAGCTTGGTGCGTCCGTACTCGGAAAGAGGGGCGGGACGGTCGCTCTCGTGGTAGGGCGATGTCTTGGTGCCGTCGAATACGAAGTCGGTGGATATGTGTATAAGGTATATCCCGTGGCGCGCAGCGGCTTCTGCAAGGTTCATGGGGCCTGTGACATTGAGCCTGATGGCGGCGTCTGTGTCGGTTTCAGCCTGGTCTACGGCATTGTATGCGGCGCAGTTGATGATCCTGGTGACTCCGTGGGCGCTGATGTAGTCCTCCACGGCTGCTGCGTCAGTGATGTCGAGCTCATGGATGTCCGTGTACAGCCAGTTGGTGCCGCTTTCTCCCTGTGTGAGGCCGCGGAGCTCGCTACCGAGTTGTCCGTCAGCGCCGGTAATCAGAATGTTTTCCATCTTTCCTAAAATTGTGGCGCAAAGATACTCAAAACCTAATCTAAAAAAACTATCTTTGTGGAAATTTTTAACTGCTCTATAACGCAAATGGATTACAACACCAACCGAGAGAAACTGATAATGCCCGAATACGGGAGACACATCCAGAAAATGATAGAACACGTCAAGCAGATACCCGACCGCGAGAAGCGCAACGAGCAGATCCGCGCCGTGGTTTCGGTGATGGAGATACTCAATCCTCATCTGGCCGAGCAGCCTGACTACAAGCATAAGCTCTGGGATCACGTGCAGTTCATCGCCGGCTTTGACCTGGATGTGGACTCGCCCTATCCTATGCCTACCAAGGAAGATTTTTCCACCCCTCCTGACATAGTGCCTATGCCGAAGGAGCCGCTGGCCGCCGCTCATTACGGCCGCAACATACAGAACATGATAAAGGTCATCGCCGCCATGCCCGAGGACGAGACCCGCGACCGGATGATAAAGTCCATGGCCGTGTATATGAGGCAGCAGTATCTGATATGGAACAAGGATTCCGTTTCGGACGAGACTATCTTCAAGGATATAGAGAGACTTTCCGGCGGTACGCTCAAGGTGCCGGAGCACATACATCTGGAAAGTGTTTCCGACAAGGAGAAATTTACCCGGCCGGGTATGATTCTGCCTACCGGGAACCAGCCCGGCCGCAATCAGTTCAGGCCGCAGGGACGCAATAAGAACAAGAAGAACAAATGGAAAAAGCAGCAGTAAAAGGAAAAGGAGACAAGGGGAAAAAGAAAAGCGCTGCCGGAGCAAAGAAAAAGAGTTCCGGGAAGAAGAAGGCGTCAGTCTCCCGCCTGAAAAGGGAGAACGCTGTGACGTCGGTTCTGGCATTTCTGCAGAACGAGGTTGTGCGCTTCGTGGCAGGGGTGGTGTTCGCCATCCTCTCCATTTTCACATTTGTGTCCCTTCTGTCCTACTTGTTCACATGGGCGGAGGACCAGAGCCTGCTGTCGGACGACAATCTCTTCAACAATATCGTGACGGCGGAGAATATCGGCGGAAAACTCGGTTTCCTTTCGGCTAACCTGCTTGTATCCAAGTGGTTCGGCCTTGGAGCCTTCATCATACCGTTCTTCTTCGCCGGAGTTGCTGTCTACTGTTTCCGCAAGGGACGGGTGCGGCTTCTGCGCCTGTTCGCCCTGTCACTGATGGGGTGTATTGTACTTTCCACTGCATTTTCCTTCATATTTTCATTTACTTCCGCAAAGGCTCTCTTCGGGGACGGTGCCGGAGGTTCATACGGATATTATATCAATGAATGGCTTGTGTCCATGACGGGAGCCTTCGGAGCGGCCTGCATTATATTTTTCTTCCTGGTGTTGTGGGCGATACTGCTGAATACCAAGATTGTCAGAAAGATAACGGCATTCTTTGACTCCCTCTTCGCCAAGAAGGAGGAGGCAGGGGCGCAGTCTCCGGAAGAGGAAATGACCGATGAGGACGGCGCTGACGGAGACAATGAGGAGGAGGATGATGGCGACGATGATGAGGAGGAGGACTGGGATGAGGAAGATGACGAAGAGAATAAAAATGAGGAAGAAGGCGGGGAAGAAGAGGAACCGGCGGCGGAGGAGGCTCCGAAGCAGCAGGACGGCCCTGTCTTCGAGATAATCGATCAGCCGGTGCCCGAGCCGGTGCGGTCCGTGGCTGTGACAGCCGCAGAGCAGGTATCGCAGATATCGCAGGCTGCCCCTGTGCCTGTAGGCGAGCCCTCGGCAGCGGTTGCAGCCGGAGCGGTGGCGGCTGCTGTGTCGGGAAATGCGGCGGAGGCAGTGAGTCAGGATATTCCGCCTCTTCAGATTCTTAATGGAGATCCTACGGATTATTCCGCAGTTCTTTCGGACGAGCAGTGGAAGACCCGTTATGACCCCCGTCTGAGTCTGTCGACCTACCGGATGCCGGATCTGTCCCTGCTCAAGGATTACTCGGATCAGACGCACGAGGTGTCCCGTGAGGAGCTGGAGAAGAACAACCGCCGTATCGTATCGACTTTGAAGGACTATAAGATCAGCATTTCGAAGATTTCAGCCAGGGTGGGGCCTACCGTGACGCTGTACGAGGTGGTCCCCGCTCCCGGAGTGCGCGTGGCCCAGATCATGAGGCTGGAGGACGATATCGCGCGTTCGCTTGCCGCCCGGGGAGTGAGGGTGGTGACCCTGGCCGGAACCAACGCTATCGGTATTGAGGTGGCCAATGAGAAACCGAGTATCGTATCCATGAAGTCGATTATGGAGGATCCTAAGTTCAATGCGGCCAAGTACGACCTGCCGGTGGTAATCGGAAGGACGATATCGAACGAGGCCATGTCCTTCGACCTGGCCAAGATGCCGCACCTGCTGGTAGCCGGTGCTACAGGTCAGGGTAAGTCGGTGGGACTGAACGCTATCATTACCTCCCTGCTATATAAGAAGCATCCTTCTGAACTCAAGTTCGTGCTGGTGGACCCGAAGAAAGTGGAGCTGTCGCTCTATTCGCCACTTGAGAAGCATTATCTGGCCAAGCTTCCTGACGCTGAGGAGGCTATCATCACCGATACCAAGCGGGTGGTCTATACCCTCCGCTCGCTGTGCAAGCTGATGGACCACCGCTATGACCTGCTCAAGGCCGCATCCGTGCGCAATGTCAAGGAGTACAACGAGAAGTTCCTGTCACGCAGGCTCAATCCCTACAAAGGCCACGAATATATGCCCTATATCGTGGTGATAATCGACGAGTTCGCCGACCTGCTGATGACGGCCGGCCGCGAGATAGAGGAACCGATAGCCCGTCTGGCCCAGCTGGCCAGGGCCATCGGCATACACCTGGTCATCGCCACCCAGAGGCCTACTACGAATATCATCACGGGTACTATCAAGGCCAACTTCCCGGCCCGTATCGCTTTCCGCGTGATGTCCAGCATCGACTCCAAGACGATTCTGGACCAGACCGGAGCCAATCAGCTGGTAGGACGCGGTGATATGCTGATATCCACCGGCAGCAGTGAGCCGGTCAGGGTGCAGTGCGCCTTCATCGACACTCCCGAGGTGGAGAATATTGCGACCTTCATATCCTCCCAGGCCGGTTTCGGCGGAGCGTATCTGCTGCCGGAGTGCGATATGGAGGACAGCGAGGACGGGCCTGTCAAGAAGATATCGGGAGGTAACAGGGACGACCTGTTCAAGGAGGCCGCCCGTCTGATAGTCCGGGAACAGCAGGGCTCTACATCGCTCATCCAGCGCAAGATGAATCTGGGTTACAACCGTGCGGGCCGTATCATGGACCAGCTGGAGGATGCAGGTATCGTCGGTCCCTCGGAGGGCAGCAAGCCCCGTCAGGTGAGGATTACCAGCCTGGAGTCGCTGGACGAACTTTTGTCCACTTTATGATGGTTTAGGAAAATGAGAAAATTTAACAGGCACTCCTTTATAATAATGTCAATATTCTGCCTCTGTCTCCTGTTGCCGGGACAGAGGGCGGCGGCCCAGGTTGCCTCCGGAAGCCGTGCGCCTAAGCCTGAAGAACTGCTCGACCGGATGAGGCAGGCTCTGGATGCGTTGGGCGCTGCTGAGTTTACTTTCGAGTTCCGTGCGGAGAACGGGGCAGGGGACCTGCTGGGGGAAGAGTCCGGAAGATTTATCGCGCAGGGAGAATGTTTCCGTCTGGAAAGCTCGGTGCTGACTGTTTACTGTGACGGGGTCTCAAAGTGGATATATGACGAGGGGGCTCAGGAGATTACGGTATTTCCGCATGATACGGCTTCCACGGACCCGGCAGAGAACCCTTTCGCTGTCCTGCGCAAGGCGCGTCCCGGGGACTACACTTTCCGCGGACAGGTGCGCGGAACAGCAGCGCCTGTGGACGGGCAGGGCGCATGGCAGCTGTCCATGGCCTCCAAGGACCGCAATGCGGCCTATATCCTGATAGAATTCACCATCTCACAGAAGACACTGCTGCCGGTGTCGATAGTGTATGAGAGCCGCAACGGGGACAAGTATGACCTGCGGATTCTGTCCGCAAGGGGACTCGGAGTGTTGGCTCAGGAAGAGTGGACACCTCCGGAGAGCCTGCTGGAGAATCCGGAGGTCTACATTACGGATTTGCGTTGATTGATCCCGGTTTCCGGACCTGCTGATACTATACCAGTCCGGCTGTGTGAAGGACTTCCCGGATGGAGGGATAGCTCTGGCTGGCGTAGTTGCCGATTTCTCCGGCAGGGACCCAGGCTGTCCGGGTGATGCCCTCCTCTGTCTGAGGTTTTGTGGAGCACGGCTGCACGAGTTTCATCGCGTACCAGTGGGTGTGTTTCAGCACGAACTGTCCGTCGCGGCGGTAGGTGTGGTCGGTCACACAGATCAGCTGTCCTTCCTCAGGAGCAGGGATGCCTGTCTCCTCCATGACTTCCCGGACTGCGGTCTGGGCTACGTCCTCTCCCTTCTCTCTCTTCCCCTTGGGCAGATCCCAGATGCCGTTGCGCAGTATCAGCAGGTACTGTCCGTTGGAGTCGCGCACCAGACCTCCTGCGGCATCGATTTCAGTGAAGCGGGTGCGGAGGCGGTTGTAGGTGTCCTCGATATTCTGACAGAGGATGTAGAGACGGGAGATGTTCTCATTGGTATCAATGGTCCTTACTGCCTCGGAGAGAGCTTCCTCGCCGTTGTCCACCATGATGACGGCTTCAGGGTCCTCGTTTCCGGGACGGTCCTCGCCGCAGAGGATGAGGGACCGCGAATTGAAGAAAATCGTTTTCATGTTGCGAATTTAAAAATAAAAAAAGTACCTTAGCATTCCGGAATACATTTAATTTAAAATTTTACAGAATGAAAAAGTACGAATGCACAGTGTGCCATTGGGTCTATGACCCTGCAACAGGAGATCCTGACAACGGAATAGCTCCCGGAACAGCATTTGAGGACCTTCCCGCCGACTGGGTATGCCCTCTTTGCGGAGTAGGAAAGGAAGACTTCGAGCCGGTAGACTAATTGTCTGTACTACTTTGAAATAAAGGGACGTACCGTTTTGACGGGCGTCCCTTTTTCATAGCAGGCAAGAAACTGTCGGAAAAATTGGCAAAATCCGGGTAATTGAGTATTTTTGCGCCCGAATTCAAGAAGGTTTTAATTAAATACAGACGTATTATGAAAATTAAAAGTATTCACGGCCGCGAGATTCTGGATTCACGCGGCAATCCTACAGTTGAAGTCGAAGTAGTACTTGAGTCCGGTGTACGCGGACGCGCATCTGTTCCCTCAGGAGCATCTACAGGTGAGCATGAGGCTCTCGAGCTCCGCGACGGTGACAAGAAGCGTTACGGCGGCAAGGGCGTGCTGAAGGCAGTAGAGAATATCAACAACGTCATCGCTCCCGCCCTCATCGGCTGGTCAGTTCTCGAGCAGCGTGCCATCGACCACAAGATGCTTGCCCTGGACGGCACCAAGACCAAATCCAACCTCGGAGCCAACGCCATCCTCGGCGTATCCCTCGCTGTGGCTCATGCAGCAGCAGCTTATCTGCACATGCCTCTCTACCGCTATATCGGTGGAACCAACACATATGTAATGCCTGTTCCGATGATGAACATCATCAACGGCGGCTCTCACTCCGACGCTCCCATCGCATTCCAGGAGTTCATGATCCGTCCCGTAGGCGCTCCCTCTTTCCGTGAGGGCCTGCGTATGGGTGCCGAGGTCTTCCACGCACTGAAGAAGGTGCTCCACGACCGCGGACTCAGCACCGCAGTAGGTGACGAGGGCGGTTTCGCTCCCGCACTCAACGGTACCGAGGACGCTATCGAGTCCATCCTTGCAGCCATCAAGGCAGCAGGTTATGAGCCCGGCAAGGACGTGAAGATCGGTATGGACTGCGCATCCTCCGAGTTCTACAAGGACGGTGTGTATGACTACACCATCTTCGAGGGTGACAAGGGTGTCAAGAGGACTTCCGACGAGCAGGTTGACTACCTCGAGAGCCTGATCAACAAGTATCCCATCGACTCTATCGAGGACGGTATGAGCGAGAACGACTGGGAAGGCTGGAAGAAGCTGACCGACCGTATCGGCTCCCGCTGCCAGCTCGTGGGTGACGACCTCTTCGTAACCAACGTAGAGTTCCTGGCCAAGGGTATCGAGAAGGGCTGCGCCAACTCCATCCTCATCAAGGTCAACCAGATCGGCTCCCTCAGCGAGACCCTCGACGCTATCGAGATGGCTCACCGTCACGGCTATACCACAGTGACCTCGCACCGCTCCGGCGAGACCGAGGACGCCACCATCGCCGACATCGCAGTGGCCACCAACAGCGGTCAGATCAAGACCGGCTCCCTCAGCCGCTCCGACCGTATGGCCAAGTACAACCAGCTCCTCCGCATCGAGGAAGAGCTCGGCGACCTCGCAGTTTACGGCTACAGGCGCATCAAATAACAACGCGCATCACATACGTCAGAAGCCGGTCCGTTTTGCGGGCCGGCTTTTTTTGCCTCCGGACAGACTGGCTGCGGGTGCGGGTCAGGCTGAATTTGTTCTGCAGCGGCAGTATATTACGTGATTTGCTGCCGTTGTGGAATACAATCATCGGTACATTCATCCCTGCCGTCATATCAGCCGGTAATCATGAAACGTCGGCACGCACGTTATTTGTAAACAACTGATAATCAACCAGATGATGTTTCGCTTGGTGCTTTCAATCGGTTTCAGAAAGGACTGAAGGCACCAATGGTTGCTCTTGCTGCTTGATTATCAAGATGTTTCAAGATGAGGACGTGCCAGCATTTCAGCTCATGCGGACAGCCGGAATACTGAAAGCCTGAGCCTGTCGTAAACTCCGGTGGATTCCGCTTAGGCCGCAATTTCTTACTCCTGCTGGAAAGGCAGATAATTGCCATCTCGGCTGTGCAGTCTAAGATGGCAGTAAATTATACGTAAAATATATGCCTGGTTTGAAGTTTGTAGTTGTGTGGTATGATAATTGCATTGTAGAACTGCAATAGCATTAACCTATCATGAATTTTCATTAAAACAATATCTGTATGGACGAAAAGATTATGGAAGAACTCAACCTTTGGAGCGGAGGCTCCGTTATTGCCTATCCTGCAGACGGGGATAGAGAGCATGGATGTTTTCCGGAGAATCATGCCGATGCATCCGTACTGGACACGACCGGACATTTCTTTTCCATTAGGAAAAAACCTGCGCCTGAGCCCTCCAGTGAGGAACAGCTCAGGCAGGAAAAAATGTTTGCTGACAATGCGTTCCTGCTTCTTGCCAACTATAGGAGGATATTCTCCGACAGCAGAATGTTCCTGGCTCCGGTCTATGTCCGAAGCGGACTGGCGTATTCTGGATACCTTCCGATTTTAACGGTAGGCGGTTATATTGAATTGTGGCTGAATTGCCCGGTATCGGCCAGGTTTGAAGAAGACGGCAGGATGTCATTGGTCTGGTTTGTCTCAGGCAGTCCGTTGACTGGGATGAATTCATGCGCATTCGTGGATGAGGATGGCAACAAGAAATCAGAAGAGATAAGGGGCTTCCTCGAATTAAGGACTGCATTTGCCAAAATTGCCAATTATTACGGGGATGCGAAGGAAAAATATGAGGCCTATACCCTTGAAGAAGTTGTAGAGATTTTGAAGAAGGAGACTTCTGATGAGGATTACAGGGGGAATATGGAGCAGGTTCGCAATCTTATCAGAGATTCGAAGTTACCGGAAGAGAAATGATGAAAAAGAGACGATTATGAATAAGTTATTTACTGATAACGCCTTTCTTTTTCTGGTGTCCCGGGAGAGGATTCTTAAGGACGAGAGACTGTCTTATGTGCCGGTGGAACTGCCGGAAGAACTTACGTATATAGGTGACTTCATGCCTATAACCCTCGGGGAGTATGTCGACTGGTGGTATGAGTGTCCGTGGACTGTGCATTTCGATGGTGAGGACAAGATGTCATTGGTATGGTTTGTCTCGAAAGGTTCGGGTGAATTCGAGAACCGCTGCCTCGCCGTGGATCAGAGGGGAGAGACGGTGATGTTTACAGCAAGCGCATCAATACCCCTGTGCTCAGAACTTTTAAAGGTGACTGCGCGCCATGGCGAGCGAGTGCGGCAGAAAGGGGTATATTCTCTGAAAGAAGCCATTGGTATTCTCAAGGAGGAAATACCTTCTCAGGAGGTGTATGACCGCTGTCTGGGGCAGTTCTACCTACATTCGAAGAAGGCTCAAGACGAGTATGAGGGCAGGTGCGTGAAGGCTGAGAGGCTGGCTGCTGAATACAAGCGTAGATGGTATAAAGCAGTGTTCCGTCTGAAAAAGGATGAGGCACAGCAGCTTTATGAATGTATCCGTGATTACCGGCAGATAGATATATTGGCCGACGTGAAGGAAAGCATCCGCCAGAGGCTGAATGTATACATCAGTGTCTCCAGGCGTGTCTCAGAGCTTTTTCCCGAGTTTGTGGACAACCGTTTCTCTACGAATATTGATGTCGAAGGAGTCGTGTCTGCACTGAATGAGTTTATGGAGAATGAGTAAGTGATTATCCGCAAAGTTTAACTGTAGGCACTTATAATCAAACATTTATTGAGCTATGACCATCGAAGAGATGAACGCCCTTAGCGAGGAAGAACTTGAAGAGGCAAAGCATAACTGGACTCCTGACGATTGGTGGTTATATTACACGAAGGATGGTGTTATGACGGTTGATGAAATGTATGATTATATAGTTGAATCAACGAAGAAGAAAGTTCGTGAGAAATATGGGCGTAATTTTTAGTCAGGCATTGGATTCGATTGAGGAATATATACAGAAACCTTTAGTTAATATTATTGATGGGAAAAGTCAGTTACATATCCGCATGCTTAACGTTACTCTGCATGGTGTCATTCGTATCTTCCGCTCAAAAGGTAGGTGAGTCTGTATTGAAGGACGGGATTACAGTCCATCAAGCCAATGGAATTTATTCGGTGTATGAAAAGGACGGTAAATACGGTCTTGTAATGAATCATAACTATCTTGATGTGGCTCTAGAAGCACAGTTTGAGGACATCTACATAGAGGATTTTTATGAATCAAACTATTACATCATTGTGAAAAAGGACGGAAAATGGGGGGCTCTTCGTTATAAGGAACCTGTGATTCCTTTCATATACGACATGCTCACACCGTTCAGGTCAGTTATTATTGACGGCGAGAAGGTGTGGTACTCAACCGCCACGCTTGACGGCGAGATGTTCCTTATCGACAGTGAGAATAACAGAATTAACCTTTAAGTTAAAAGCGGCGTAGCAAAATCCTATCGCCGCTTTTGGAATTTTCTAAGATGTATTAGCTTGGGGTAACTTTGCGGATAATTATTTCATAATTTGAAATGAAATGAGATGAATAGGATAGAGTTTATTCAAAACGATAATTTTGTGAGTCTCTTTCTATGCGATTCACAAAAAAAGAACTCGTTCTAACAATAAGTTAGTTACAATGATTACAACTATTTTAAATTGTACAAGTGAGGAAATAGAGGTGGATAATACCTATACAATGAATAGTGCAAATCGATCAAAGCCACTGATTTCTCTGTCTAAAAGAGATATTTGAAATAAAATCAGTACATTTGTATGTAATTAAATGGGTTTCTCATAGAAAGAGATTCCCAGCAATAACATACAGAAGTAATTGATTCAGAAGTTTTGTATTGCGTAGAACTATGAGTACAAAGTTTTTCAATAATAGACTTGGCAATACGCTTTTCGATAAGTTGAAAGGTATTGCATCAGGAATGGTAACATTCGATCGCTTTTTGGCTGTCGTTGGTTTCTTTCGTTCATCGGGTTATTTCAAGTTGCGTAAAGAGCTTGGCGATATATCCGAAATTAAAATCTTGGTAGGTATCAATATCGATGATATTTTCCGTAAGCACAACAAGGCCCTTTTGATGCTTGCCGATAAGGACAAGGCAAAGGAAATCTACAACAACGATTTCAAAGAGGATATTGTTAATGCTCAATATTCTCCCGAAGTCGAAGAAGGAATCTTGCAGATGTGTGAAGACCTTGTTTCGGGACGCTTGCAGATGCGTATTCACGCTACCAGAAATCTGCACGCCAAATTCTACTTATGCTTACCACAAAACCATAGCGAGCATAGCGATGGTTGGGTAATAATGGGTTCTTCTAATATCTCCGATTCAGGTTTGGGAATTAAACAGCCGCCACAGTATGAGCTCAATGTGGCAATGAAGGACTTTGACGATGTAAAGTTTTGCTACGATGAATTTTGGGCATTATGGAACGAAGCTGTTCAATTGACAGCAGAAGATATTGAAAAGTACAAAAAGAATACATACTTGGGATATCAGCCTACTCCATACGAACTATACATCAAAGTACTTATTGATACATTTGGCGACCAAGTGGAAGATGACTTCTCCATTCAGTTGCCTGATGGGGTCAAGGATTTGAAATATCAGAAAGATGCAGTTATTCAGGGCTATCAGATGCTAATGCAGCATAATGGTTTGTTCCTTGCTGATGTTGTGGGGTTAGGAAAGACTATGATTGCAACGATGATCGCCAAACGTTTTGTAGAGGCTAACGGCAAGAACACCAATATCCTCGTTGTATATCCCCCTGCATTGGAAGATAACTGGCGAAATACATTCAAACTTTTCGGAATATACAAGAAAACTCAGTTCATTACTAATGGCAGTCTGTCAAAGGTTCTTGAAGGTAAAGACAATTATAAGGACAAAGAGGAATTCGATCTAATCATTGTCGATGAAGCCCACGGTTTCCGCAGCGACAGTTCTGGCAAATATGATGAGTTGCAAAAGATATGCAAATCGCCTTGCAGAAATATGGGCTTGCTGAAAAGTACTCAAAAGAAGGTAATGCTTCTTTCTGCTACACCACTCAACAACCGCCCTGATGATTTACAGAATCAGTTACTATTGTTCCAAAATAGCCAAAACTGTACCATTGACGGAGTTCCCAACCTCAAAGGTTTCTTTGCTCCGCTTATCTGTGAATATAAGAGATTGATGCGAGAACGTGATCAGCGTGATGTTACTGCTGAGGTGGATAAAATCTATGAACAGATACGAAGTAAGGTTATTGATAAGGTAACAGTACGCCGTACACGCAACAATATTCTCAACGATCCCGACTATAAGGCAGATATTAAATCACAAGGTATCATATTCCCCAAAATTCTGCCACCGAATGAATTGGAGTATGTAATGAACTCAGATACAAGCAATCGTTTCTACGAGACGCTTAAGCAATTGACTGATGGGAAAACAGAGGAGAATCCAGAAGGCAAGGGACTGACCTATGCCCGCTATCGTGCTGTTGAGTTCCTGAAACCTGAATATAGTAGCAAGTATAAGAATGCTGTGCATATTGGGCAGACATTAGCAGCCATTTACCGTGTTCATATGGTAAAACGATTGGAGAGTAGTTTCTATGCTTTCAAGAAGTCACTCCGAACACTACTCCGTATCACAACTGATATGATTAAAATGTTCAATGAGGACAAGGTGATCATTGCACCAGATTTGAAGGTAAAAGACCTGCAAGCAAAGGATATGGAACTTGATGAAATTATCGAGCATGCCATGGCAAAAGGGTATGCAACTGAAGATATTCTTTTCTCAGCCAATGCTTTTAGTTCTGATTTCCTTGAAATGCTCCATCATGACCGTGAGATATTGGAGCAACTCAATGCAGAGTGGGCGAAAGAGAATGATGATCCGAAGTTTGACAAGTTCCGAGAAAACCTTACTAAGGTCTTTTTTGATACGACCATTAATCCATCTGGCAAATTGGTGTTGTTCTCCGAAAGTGTCGATACTTTGAAATACTTATACGATAGATTGACAAAAGAGATAGGTCGCACAGATGTATTGATGGTAACAGCAAGCAACCGCAATAGCTTGGGACAGACTATCAAAGAGAATTTCGATGCCAATTTTGACAGTAATTCAATGAGGTACAACATCATTATTACTTCTGATGTATTGGCCGAAGGTGTGAACTTGCATCGTTCCAATGTAATTGTCAATTACGATTCGCCGTGGAATGCCACACGCTTGATGCAGCGTATAGGTCGTGTAAACCGTATCGGTTCTGTTGCTACGAATATCTATAACTATATGTTCTACCCATCGCAACAGGGGGACAGGGAAATTCAACTCTACAAGAACGCTCTTGTCAAATTACAGGGTTTTCATTCAGCATTTGGCGAAGATGCTCAAATCTACTCAAAGGAGGAGATTGTAAAGGAGTTCCAAATGTTTGACAACAATGTAAAGGACAGTATCGACAAGAAAATAGCCCTGTTGCGTGAAGTGCGTGAACTCTACAACAGAGACCGTAGACTATATCATAAGATCAAGGCTTTGCCAATGAAGAGCCGAGTGATGCGTGATACAGGAAAGCATTGTGGAAAGTCTGTCATCTTTGTTTCTTCCAATGTCAAGACCGAGTTTTATCTGGCTACTCAAACTGGTATTGAAATTATTGACTTCCTAGAAGCAGTAAAGTATCTCAAAGCAAAGCCCGAAGAACAACCATCACAATTTACTAATGAGAAACAACACTACAAACATGTCAATAGCGCATTGGCTCAATATACAACCGATTATGTAGAGGCTGCAGATACATCATCTATCAATCGCACAGACCTTGACAAGACTTCACTTGAAGCTAATAAATTCCTGCGGACCATTAAGCAAATAACAACCGACTGTAAGCTGAAATCGAAATGCGATGTACTGATGGGATACATCAATGAAGGTATATATGCCCAACTTCCCCGCTATCTGAAGGCTTTATCACGAGAGTACAAAAACGACCGCTCTAAAATGAAGCAGGACGAATATAGCTTGCAAAACATAATATCGGAATTACTTGGAGAATATCAGACAATGGACAAAGAACAACGCCATGATGCCCAAGATATTTCTAATCCTCAAATCATTATATCAGAATCATTTAAGTAAATATTTTATGACAGCTACATATACACCGGATATTTTGAGAAAACTATTCCAATCATCTTTCAATCTGACTCAGTGGTACACTTTCCTACAATATTTTTTCAATGCAACCGAATTGAAAGAAGAACCAGAAAGGATCATTGGAAGTACCTCTGATAATGGTTACTATTTAGGAAATATAGATACTACAGACAGTTATCGTATCGGTTTATTTCATTACAATATAAAAAAAGGCTCTGTAGCAAACAGGCGTGTGGGGCTACGCAATCTTGTAAAGTCATTCATCAATCCGACTTGGGGCGAGTTTGATGCCGCATTGGTGGTATTTGATAGTGGCGACCATTGGCGTTTGTCATTTATTTGTGATATCAAGGGAGAAGCGACATCGCCTAAACGGTATACATACGTTTTTGGTAGTGATGATTTACTATACAGAACGCCTATTGAGCGTTTCAACTTCTTAAAGAAAAAAGGTAAAGGTATTTCGTTTGAAAATTTGAAAACTGCATTCTCTGTTGAAGCTCTTTCTGATGAGTTCTTCGACAGATATCGCGAACAATACGCCGACTTTATCCAATATATAACAGGCAAGCGTTTTGTTAAGGTGGGTAGTAAGTGGGAAGAGAAAAGACTTAGTGAACCCAATGCTGCATTGATGGAAGCGTTTGACTACAACGAAAAGAAAATCCGTGATTATGTAAAAAAGATGATGGGACGAATCACCTTCCTTCATTTCTTGCAACGCAAAGGTTGGATGTGTGGTGACCTCAACTACATGCAGAATCTATTTGAGAATTCTGCATATAAGGACGATTATCTTGATTCCGTTCTTGAACCGTTGTTTTTCGGTATCTTGAATACCAAGCCAGCCGAGCGTGAAATCTTGTTTACTAAATATGGTTGGGATAAATCCTTGCTTGCCAAATGGAAAGACATTCCTTATCTCAATGGCGGTTTATTCGAACGTGATGAGGAGGACGAACCCAAGAGCCGTTTCCCAGCTGAATATTTCAAACGCTTGTTCCAATTCTTTAGCGAGTATAACTTTACCATTGACGAGAATGATCCCAACGATGCCGAAGTGGGTGTAGATCCCGAAATGCTTGGTAAAATCTTCGAGAATCTGCTTGAGGATAACAAGGACAAAGGAGCGTTCTATACTCCCAAAGAGATTGTACGCTATATGTGCCAGGAGTCTCTTATTGCCTACCTCGAAACAAACACAAGTGTGGCAAAAGAGAAGATACGCCAATTTGTACTATCTCCAGAAGAGGGCGTTTCAGATATTCCAGAGAATAAGAAGCCTAAACTTCTCACAGCGCTTGAAGAGGTTAAGATTTGCGATCCTGCTATCGGTTCGGGAGCATTCCCTATGGGCTTACTCAACGAGTTGTTGCATTGTCGTGAGGTGTTGAGCGGAGAACAGTATGACCGAGCAGAAATTAAGAAGAGCATTATCCAAAACAACATCTATGGTGTGGATATAGAGAAAGGTGCGGTCGACATTGCACGTTTGCGCTTTTGGCTCTCTATTGTGGTAGATGAGGAGACTCCATCGCCACTACCAAACCTTGATTATAAGATTATGCAGGGTAACTCGCTTATTGAAAGTTTTATGGGCGTGGATTTAAGTAAACTTACTTACGAAAAGGAACACAATGAAGATAAGGGAGAAATATCGCTATTCGATGATGAGAAAAACCGTCTGCAAAAAACAGTCTCGCATCTACTATCATCATACTACTCTTGTAGTGACCATGACAGAAAAGTGAAGTTGCAGCAAGAGATTTCCGACACCATCAACAAACAACTGGAGGCACAAGCATACGACCCTGCAATTCTTGACAAACTCAAAACTATCAACCTTGCCGAGAATAATAATTTCTTCCTATGGCATACTTGGTTCAGCGATGTTTTCAATCGTGATGATGATAAAAATGGTTTTGATATTGTAATTGGCAATCCTCCGTATATCGATTCTGAGACCATGACATTATTAGGTCAAACAGACCTACGTGAATATATTACCAAACATTATAAATTCATAAAAGGAAATTGGGATATATACATGGCTTTTCTTGAATGGGGGTTAACTCTATCTAATGGATGCTTGTGCTATATTACCCCTGATAAATGGCTATCTAAACCATTTGGAAGTAAATTCAGAGAACAATGTATGATTCCCCGTATGAAAACAATTTTACATACAGGGAATAAAACTTTTGAAAGTGCAATGGTAGATGCCATAGTAACACTTTTTGTTCGTAGCTCAGACAAGATAAGTGCATATAAATTTGATGGGAATAAAAATATAATACTTATGAATTCCGTTCCATCTAATTCAATTCCAAAACCATATTATATTGATTCTTTGTTTAGTGAGAACTATTATTTAATCAGAAAAATGGAGGATAAAAGTATTATACTTAGCACCATAGCGGAATGTGAGAATGCTTGTGCAACACACGATGCGTATGAATTATCTCCGTATGTCTATAATCTCTCATCAAAATATGATTCTGCAGCACAATTAAAACTTGTTAATACAGGTACTATTGATAAATTTTATAATAGATGGGGAGTTAAAGATATAACATACCTTGGTGCTAAATATTTATGTCCTGTGATAGATAAAAAAACATTTGTATCTAATTTCGGTAAGGCATATATTCGCAAAACATTGTCCAAGAAACTTATTTTCAAAGGTCTAAACCTACTTGATGGCTTTATTGATTTATGTGGAGATTATATCCCAGGTAAATCCACTTTGGTTATTTGTTCAGACGACATCAATAATTTGAAGTTTTTATGCGGTTTGTTAAATTCGAAGTTGGCAATCTTCTATATAAAATCTAAATATGCTTCTAGTAGTTATTGTGGCGGTATAACTTTTTCAAAAGATATGATAAATAATTTCCCTGTCTCTTCTCAGAATGGATTTAAAGAAAAAATAATCTCAATAGTTGATAAAATTTTCGATACTGGATATTCTATTGGCTTAAATAAGTTGTTAAATGAGACCATATATTCTAGTTACAACTTATCTTCTGTGGAAATAAAAATCATTGAACAAGGCTTCTAAACACAATGAGGGTGACCCAAAAGTCAAGAGACTTTGAGGTCATCCTCTTTTTGTGTATAGAACTCACAGGCTGTACAGCCGTATGCGGGAGAGTTTTATGGGGTGGTGGGTGGAGTGGGGGTAGCACAAACAGCCAACGGTTATCCTTCTGAAGATAAGCGGGATAACCGTTGTTTTTATGGTAAAAGATTGTTATATTTGTAGTGCTAAAAAAAGATAAACAGTAAGCGACCGGTTAACACCGTATTGATTTGACAGAGAATATTACTATTGGGTCCGACTAGACCCAATTTGTATGAAGTTGGCTCAAGTCGGACCTGGTTTGTACTACTTGGTGTAAACGGTAACGGGAAGTGCACAGATT